>JAAUYH010004253.1_pt1 | contig 65111 bp, 53 predicted proteins | sample 7278061 | NCBI WGS metagenome assembly JAAUYH01 (sample SAMN14350203, study PRJNA611818) | marine sediment metagenome | isolation source: surface marine sediment (0.6m) | place: French Polynesia: Moorea | collected 2018-08 | reverse complement strand
TTCGCGACAAAGGCCCCGCGGTTGCGTTCGATGCTGAGCAGCCCGCTGTGTTGCAGCGTGCGCAACGCCTGTCGAACCACCGTACGGCCCACGTTGAAGATTTCGCCGACTTCGTCTTCGGACAACTTCATGCCCGGCAAGATGCGATGCTCGTGCACCGCTTCGGTCAGTTCTGACGCAATCGTCTCGGCTGATGGTGGCGCGGACATGAAAGAGCCGACCCTGTTCGACGTGTAAGCCTCGGTTGATTCGACACTGCCAGAGCTTGGGAAGAGCGGCAATATGGCTGTCTTTGTCGACGTCTAGGCGTCAAGATTGTGTACAATATTTGCACTTTTTTTCGACATTCCGGAGATTTCCTGCCCGCCTTCGCGCCATTGTTCGACCTTGCCCGATCACGGCGTCGATATCGCTACGGACGGTCTGCGCGCCGCGCAACACTCAGCGTCGAAGCGCGCGGAGGGCGGAATGCGGTCCGATCTCGATCTTGAATTGGTGAACCTGACAAAACGCTATGGTGACGCGGTCGCGGTGGATGCGATCAACCACCTGTTCAATCACGGCGTTTACGCATGCCTTTTGGGGCCATCGGGCTGCGGCAAATCCTCGACCCTGAGGATGATCGCAGGGCATGAGCCGGTAACGGACGGCTCCGTCGTGCTGGGCGGGCGGGACATCTCAGGCATGCCGCCGGCCAGGCGCGGCACGGCAATGATGTTTCAAAGCTACGCGCTGTTTCCGCACCTGACCGTGACCGAAAATGTCGCCTTCAGTCTACGGATGAAGAGGGTCGACGCGGACACTCGAAGACGCCGTGCGCTCGAGATGCTCGACCTCGTGCACATGACCCAGTTTGCCGATCGCCTGCCGGCACAGCTTTCGGGCGGCCAGCAGCAGCGCGTGGCGCTGGCGCGCGCGCTGATCACCGAACCGCAGGTCTTGCTGCTGGACGAGCCTTTGTCGGCGCTGGACCCGTTCCTGCGCGTGCGGATGCGGGGGGAATTGAAACGCCTGCAGCGCGAGCTTGACATCACCTTCATCCATGTCACCCACGGCCAGGACGAGGCGCTGGCGCTGGCCGACGAGATCGTGGTGATGAACGCGGCGCGGATCGAACAGGCCGGCCCGGCGCGCGCGGTCTTCGACGCGCCCGCAACCGCCTTCGTGGCGCGCTTCATCGGCGCGCACAACGTGATCGCACTGCCCGAGGGCAAGGTCGCCGTACGGTCCGATGAGTTGAAGATCACGGGACCCGAGGGCGCCAGGCTGCAGGGCAGGATCACCGGGGTCGAATACCAGGGCACGCATGTCGCACTGACCGCCGCCGTCGCCGGCGACCAGGAAGTGACGGCCCTGCTGACGGACAAGGATTTCTTCGGCGCGCCGAGGGATATGGGCGAGGCGGTCGGCCTCGACTGGGACGGCCGCGCGGCACATGCGCTGCGAAGCTGACAGGACGCACAACTCCAAAAAAGGGGAGACTGACATGACGACGATTTCCAAGGTCCGCTATTCGCGGCGGGCCATGCTCAAGGCCGGTGGTGCCGCGGTTGCCGCTTCGGCCCTGCCTGCCCCGATGGTCTGGGGTCAGGAGACCAGGAACATCACCCTGCGCCAGTTCGGCACCGGCGTATCGAACCTCAACGAGGTGGCCACGAAGGTGAAGGAAGACCTGGGCTTCACGCTGGAAATGACGGCGCTCGATTCCGACAGCGTGACGCAGCGCGCGGCGACCCAGCCGGACAGCTTCGACATCGCCGATATCGAGTACTGGATCTGCAAGAAGGTCTGGCCGACCGGAAACCTGCAGGCGATGGATACGTCGAAGATCGCCAATTACGACAAGATCGTCGGCATCTTCCGGTCGGGTAAGCTGACGCCCGAGTCGGTCATTGCCCAAGGCACCGCGCCGCACACCGTGGGATTTGTCGACGGGCCGGGCGGAACCAGCTTTGCCGATGCCGAGACCGGCTGGATGACGCTGATCCCCACGATCTACAACGCCGACACCCTGGGCATCCGCCCCGACCTGATCGGCCGGCCGATCAGCAACTGGTCGGAGCTGCTGAACCCCGAGTTCAAGGGCAAGGCCTCGATCCTCGACATCTCGTCCATCGGCATCATGGACATGGCGATGGTCGTCGAATCGATGGGCGAATACACCTATCCCGACAAGGGCAACATGACCCCTGAAGAGATCGACCTGACCATCGGTATCTTCACAGAGGCAAAGCAGGCCGGTCAGTTCCGCGCCTTCTGGAAGACCTTCGACGAAAGCGTGAACCTGATGGCATCCGGCGAGGTGGTGATTCAGTCGATGTGGTCGCCGGCGATCACGGCGGTGCGCTCGCGCGGCATTCCGTGTGTCTACCAGCCGCTGGAAGAGGGCTATCGCTCGTGGGGCGGCGGCATCGGGCTGTCAGCTTCGCTGTCGGGAATGGAACTGGATGCGGCCTACGAGTACATCAACTGGTACCTCTCCGGCTGGGTCGGCGGCTTCCTGATGCGCCAGGGGTATTACTCGGCGGTGCCCGAGACGTCGAAGGCGTTCATGAGCGAGAACGAGTGGGGCTACTGGTTCGAGGGCAAGGAGGCGACAGATGTGATCACCTCGCCCTTCGGCGACCCGCTGGCGCAAGCCGGCGAGACGCGCGACGGCGGTTCCTTCTACGACCGCATGGGCGCGGTCGCCTGCTGGAACGCCGTCATGGACGAAAACCAATACATGGTCCGCAAGTGGAACGAGTTCATCGCGGCGTGACCCGGCGCAGATGACTCCGGGCGCCCCGGCCATTCCCTTCCGCGCCGGGGCGCCCTCCAGCAATGAGACGCCCGCCATGACCGACCAGGCGATTGCCAAACCTGCCGTTCGGACCCGCGTATCCGCCTCGCGGCTGGGGGCGTTGTCGCACCACGCCGCCGGCTGGCTTCTGGCGGCGCCGCTGGCGCTGGTCCTGGCGGTTTTTCTGGTGCTGCCGATCGTCATGATCGTGATCGTCAGCTTCTGGGGCGCGACCGAGTTCTCGATCTACCCGGACTTTCAGTGGGACAACTACCGGTTCCTGTTCGGGTCCGACGTCACCTACCGGGTTTTCCTCAACACCTTCAAATACGCCGCGATCACCTGGGCCTTTACGCTGCTGATCGGCTTCACCGTCGCCTATTTCCTGGCCTTCCATGTCCGCACCCTGGGCTGGCAGGTGGCGTTGTTCCTATTGTGCACGATCCCGTTCTGGACCTCGAACATCATCCGCATGATTTCGTGGATTCCGTTTCTGGGCCGCAACGGGCTGGCCAATTCGACGCTGATTTCCTGGGGCGTGATCGACGAGCCGCTGGAGTGGCTCTTGTTCAGCGATTTCAGCGTGATCCTGGCCTTCGTGCATCTCTATACGCTGTTCATGGTGGTGCCGATCTTCAACACTATGATGCGGATCGACCGATCGCTGATCGAGGCCGCCAGCGATGCGGGCGCCAGCGGCTGGCAGACGCTGTGGCACGTTGTCATTCCGCTGACCAAGCCGGGCATCATGATCGGCACGATCTTCGTCGTGACGCTGGTGATGGGGGATTTCATCACCGTGCGCTTCATGTCGGGCTCGCAATCGGCCAATGTCGGCCGGCTGATCTCCAACGACATCGGGCTGCTGCAATACCCGTCGGCCTCCGCCACCGCCGTCATCCTGCTGATCACCGTGCTGATGGTGATCGGCATCCTCCTGCGTTTCGTCGATATCCGGAAGGAACTCTGATGGACCCCCGCCCGCGTTCCTTCTACATCCTCGCCGCCGTCTTCGTGCTGTTCCTGATCTTTCTCTACGGGCCGACGCTGACCATCGCGATCCTGTCCTTCCAGGGCCCGCAGGGCGGGCTGACCTTTCCGATGCGCGGGGTGTCGCTGCACTGGTTCAGCGATCTGTTCGAAGAACAGGCGGTAGGCGATATCTGGGGGTCGTTCCGGCGCTCTTTCGCGCTGGGATTGCTGGTCATGGTCACCACCGTCGTCGTCTCGGTGATGGGCGGGCTTGCGTTCCGCAAGCGCTTTGCCGGATCGACCGTGCTGTTCTACCTGATCGTCACCTCGCTGGTGATCCCGTCGATCCTGATATCGCTGGGGGTCGGCCTGATCTTTTCGCAGGTCGGTCTCAAGGTGCATTGGGCCACCAGCGGCTTCGGCGCCCAGCTGACCTGGACGCTGCCCTTCGGTCTTCTGATCATGTTCGCCGTCTTCAACCGGTTCGACCGCGCCTACGAGGAAGCCGCGCGTGACCTCGGCGCATCGCCCTGGCAAACCGTCCGCCACGTCGTCCTGCCGATCATCGCGCCATCGCTGATCGGCGTGGCGCTCTTTGGTTTCACCCTCAGCTATGACGAGTTCGCCCGCACGCTTCTTACCGCAGGCAGTTACAACACGCTGCCGCTCGAGATCTTCGGGATGACCACCAACGTTACCACTCCGGTGATCTTCGCGCTCGGCACCCTGACGACGGTGTTTTCGTTCGCGGTGATCGGCGTGTTTTTTCTGGTGCTCTGGCTGAGCGGCCGGCGCCGCGCGCGGCAGGGCACCGATGCCGGCAAAGGGATGGTCTGAGGCCTTGCCCGTCGTCATCATCAACCCCAACAGCACCGCGGCGATGACCGATGCGATGCTGGCAACCGCACGCGCCGCCGCACCGTCGCTGGACTTCGAGGGCTGGACCTCTGATAGGGGGCCGCCCTCGATCCAGGGCGCCGAAGACGGGCGCGCCGCCACGGCGCCGCTTCTGGACCTGGTCGCCAAGGCACGGGACGCGGGCGTAAACGGCATCGTGGTCGGCTGCTTCGACGATACCGCTCTGGCGGACGCCGCCGCCCTGGCGCCGTGCCCGGTCATCGGCATCGGTCAGGCGGCTTTCCATGCCTGTGCCCTTCGCCAGTGGCGTTTCAGCGTGGTAACGACCCTGTCGGTGTCGGTTCCCGTAATAGAGAGCAACATCGCCCGCTATGGGCTGGCCGGACTTCTTGGCCGCGTCCGCGCGTCGGAGGTACCGGTCCTCGATCTCGACCAAGCGCCCGAAGCCGCGGTCGCGCCGATCCTTGGCGAGGCGGAACGCGCCGTTCTGGAAGACGACATAGGCGCCCTGGTTCTCGGGTGCGCCGGTATGGTCCATGTGGCGGCGGCCGTCAGGGCTGTGCTGCCGATCCCCGTCATCGATCCGGTCGAAGCCGCCGCCGCCAGCATCGCCTGGCTATGCGACCTCACCGGCTGATCCGCGCGGCCGCCTTGCATCGATCACGCTGGGGCCCTCGTGCGCGACCGTCAGGTCCCCAGCTCTCAGGCCTTCTCCACCGGCGGCATGTCGCCCATGGCCATTGGTCCGCCTGCGTAACCCAGCCAGGGACCCCAGGATCACGGACAGGTATCGGCCCCGCCGTTGAATGCGATCGTGTTGGCGTTGCCGCCCAGGTCGTTGCACGAGAACGTCGTCGAGGTGTTGCCAGAGCCGTCCAGCGAGGTGCCTGCGGTCTCGACCGTAAAGCCGCCGGTGGTTTCGACATCGGTGCCGTTCAGGGTGAAATTCAACGTGCCGCCGGTGCCGTCCAGCACGATGCCCGAGCCGGTCAGGGTGTCGATGGTCCCGCTCCCGACATCGAGGTTGAACGAGGTGCCGAGACCGCTGGTGTCGACCAACAATCCGGTGCCGCCGGAATTCGCGATGGCCAGCGTCTCGATTGCCAGATCACCCGTTGTATTGACGAATGAAAGCCCATTGCCAGTGACGCGCGTCGTCGTGGACGGTGGGGGCGTACCTATCGTCAATTCGTTGGTGAACTGCACCTGTTGGAATCCATTGCCTGTGTTGCCGTCGGCATCGAATGTCACCTGGTCGAACAGAATGCCGCCGCCCGCCGTGCCCGGAACCACCGCGCCGATCACCTGATTGGGAAACTCGAAGGAGCGCACAATCGTGGAATGAAGACCCCCGCCGGTGTGTTCCTGGGTGAACACCCCGGGTGTGTCTGTGGTGATTGGGCTGTTTTGAAGCAGCAGTATCAAAGAGCCGGCCGTCGTGCCGGACGTTGTCTGGATCGCCTGGTTGGTCGAGGCAATCGTATTGAACCGCACATCCGCCTCCAGGCTGCCAGTGCCGCTGGACTCGATGAAGATCCCGCGATTGGCGATCCCGGTGCCGGTCAACTCGAAAATATTGCTGTTGATGATCGACGCCGTCCGGTCGGTGCCGTCGTTGTTGACGATCTGGATGCCGTCGTCGCCGATTTGCGCGTTCACTCCGATGCTGGCGAACTCGACGTCCAGGTTGGTGTTCGTTACGTTGATGCCGTCGCCGGTGGTGTTGTCGATATCGATACCGAGGATGTTGAGCGCTCCGCTGTCGTTGGCCAGAACACCCGCGCCGACCGCCTGATCGATATCGACGTCCTGCAGGTTCACCGTGCCGGGGCTGCCATCGATGTTGATCGCGCTTCCCTGGTCGTTGGTGATCTGGATCGGATTGCCGAACTCTCCGGCGAATGTGAAGGTGCCGGCGGAGCCGCCAAGTATGTCGATGCCGGTGTCGGCCGCATTGGAGGTGCCGTCCAGAACGATCGTGTCCGTTCCGGCCGGGTCGAAGGTGTAGGTGCCGTCGGCATTGCTGAACTGCAGCCCGTCGCCGTTGGTGGCGTCGATGCTGGCGCCGACGCTTACTGTGCCGGTCATGTGATCGACCACGGAAACGGTCGAGGCGTTGTTCGACTGCATGATCGACCCGCCGAGAATGTTCACCGTCGCGTCGCCGCCCATAATGTCGATCGCCTCTTCGCCGGTATCGGTGATGTCGACATTCGCGAATGTGAAAGTGCCCGAGCTGTCGATGATGTCTATGCCCGACGCCTCGGGGTTGGTGATCGTCGTCGTGCCTGTGACGTCGAACGTGCCACCGCCGACGTTTTCAATGAGGATGCCCGGTGCCGGCATGCTCGGCTGGGTCCCCGGCGGCAGCTGCAGCGCGTCGATACTGGTGACGTTGTTGAAGGTCACGTCGAGATTGGCAACGTCCGTGATTTCGACCGCCGTCTCGCCGGTGGCGAAAATGTTGCTGTCGCCATTGACGACGAGCGTCCCGCTGTCGCGAACAAGGAACGCGACATCCTGATTGGTGTTGGTGGTCACGTTGAGATTGGTAAAGGTTACCGTGCCGGAAATATCTTCCACGGCAACCGGGATCTGAAAGGTTCCCGGGTCGGTCGCGTTGATCGTCGTATCGACGAACGTGATATCTCCGGTGCCGAGAACCGCGGTTAGGCCAAAGTCGGTGTTGTTCAGCGTCATCGGCGTTTCGACAAGCACCGATCCGTCGATTCCGAACAGGAACGGCCCGCCCAAGGCGTCCCCGGGCGTGTCGTTGCCGACGATGGAGTTCGTTCCGGTGCTGTTGAAATTGACCTCACCGCCCGCAAAGAGGTTGATGATGTCGAACGGGCTCGCACCCAGGCTGGCCTCGATGCTGCCGTTGTAGTTGAAGAGCCCGTCGAAATCGAAAATCTCGACGGCGGCACCAACGGGGAAGTTCTTGTTGACGTTCGTGTTCTCGCCAAAGGTGAAGGTCCCGCTGCTGGTGCCGAAGAACAGCCCGACCACGATCCCGGCGCTGTTGGTCAGCGAGGTCGTTCCGTTGAAGTTATAGGTGCCGTCGGCTTCGCTGAAGACCAGGCCGGTTCCGTTTGAGCCGTTGATGAGGCCATCGAAGGTCAGCGTGCCGCCCATGTGGTTGTTCACGCTGACGGTTTCGGCGTTGTTGCTTTGCGTGATCGAGCTGTTCACCCCGAAATTCACGGTGGCGTCGCTGTCCTGGATGTGAAGCCCGGCGCCGCTCGGGTCGGTGATGTCGGTGTTCGTGAAGGTAAAGGTCCCGGCCGACCCGCCCAGGATATCGATGCCCGCGTCGCCGCCCGACAGCGTCACCTGGCCGTTGAAGTTGTAGGTGCCGTCGGCATCGTTGAACTGCAGCCCGTCGCCGTTCGTCGCATCGATGGTACCTGCAAAGCTGAGCGTCCCGGTGGAATGGTTGTTGATGCTCACGGCAGATGCGTTGTTGGTCTGGGAAAGGCTGCCGTTGAAATTCACGTCGGCGCTGCCGCCATCGATATTGAGGCCGATCCCGGCGGGATCGGCGATGCTGGTGTTGGCGAAGGTGAAGGTCCCGGCGCTGTCGCCCAGGATATCGATGCCGGCGTTACCGCCGGACAGTGTCACCTGGCCGTTGAAATCGTACGTGCCGTTTGCATCGATGAATTCCAGCCCGATGCCGGCCGTGGCGTTCACCACGCCATCGAAGGCAAGGCTGCCCGTGTTGGACGCGCTTCCCGGGGCGACCCTGACCGCCGCCGGATCGCTGTTGTGTGCCACGGAGCTGTTCGCGTCGAATGTGATCGCGGCGTCGCCCCCCCGGACCGAGAGCGCCTCGCCGCCGGACGTGCCCGAGATATCGGTATTGGCGAAGGTGAATGTGCCGCCGGCGTCGAGAATATCGATGCCGGAATCGGCGGACAGGCCGACGGTGACGTTGGAGAAGTTCAAGACGCTCGAATCCCCCGGCGTGCCCATGATCGACACGCCGTCATCCCCGGCGTTCTGGATGTTGACGTTGGCGACATTGACGGTCGCGTTGTTCAGGACCAGCGCGAGCCCGTGGCCATGCGCATCGAAAATGTCGGTGTTGAAGATGTTGATCCCGGTGCCGCCCAGCGTGAAATCGATGCCGTCGCCGCCGGTATCGCTGACGTTGACGCGCCGGACAAAGGTATTCGACGCATTGGTCCGGCCCTGGATGCCGTCATTGCCGCTGCGCAGGTGGCCGGCATGGATGGCGTCCGCCGCCCCGGGATAGGTCGTGCCGCCCTCGCCGACGATGTTGAAGCCCAGCACATGGGTGTTCGACCCGACCGTCAGGTTCGGCTGGCCGGCCGGCCCGACGCCGAGATAGGTCAGCGTGGGTGTCGTCCCGGCCTCGGAATAGACCGCTGTCCGCCCGGACGTGCGGCCCCGGACGGTCAGGTCGGTGCCGGCTCCCTGGAACGTGACGTCGTCGGGCAGATCGAACGCACCGGTGAACGCGGCGCCATCGGTGACCACGATGTGGCTGTTCGCGCCGGCATCGTCGATCTGGGTCTGCAGATCGCCGGAACCGACGAAAATCGTCTGATTGAGCTCGGTTCCCGTCAGCGCATCGTTCACCGGCTCGGTGAAAAGGGCGGTGCCGGTGGTCCGGGTCCGGGTCGACAGGCGCGTCACGACATTCGGATCGCGCTGGATAAAACCGGTCATCAGCGGGTCGTACCGGTCGGGCGCGACGGCACTGCGCTTTCGGCCCAGCGGCACGTTGAGCCGCAGACCGGCCTGAAACAGCCCGTCCCGCACGTCATCGTACTGATAGGCGACATCGAAGGCTGCGAAGGATCCGGGCAGGGCGGCAATGACGTCGTTGACACGCCATTCGGCGCGGGCCCGCACGCCGGCGATCTCGCCCGCGAAATCGTCGTGATCGAAATAGAACGCCCCGCCGTAAAGCCGCAGGTCGTGTTTCGGCAGGGCGCGGGAGCCCGAATTGCGCGACACGGCCGGGCCGTTGCCGTTCAGCGGCACGCGGACGCCGAATTCGACATCGACGCCGTACATGGCCAGTTCGTCGACCGTCGTCGTCGTGCGGCCGCCGCCGGAGGTCAGAAACAGCTGCGAGCCGACGAAGGACAATGTCGGCGTACTGCCGGGTCCCGTCGTGACGGAACTGCTGGACGAGACGCGTTTCGTGTCGGTCAGCGGCAGATAGCCGTTCAGCCGGAACTCCCAGTTCGGGTTCAGCACTTCGATGCCGCCGGCGATCTGGTCAAAGTAGTTGCCGAAGTCCGAGGTCCGCCCGTCATAGCCGATCCACGCACCGTAGATGCGGTCGCCGACACGCTGCCGATAGCCGATCGCGGCGTTGCCCTCGTTGACGCCGCCATCGAAGAAGCGCCCGCGCAGGTCGCCGAACACCAGCCTGTCGCTTTCCTGGTAAAACGGAAAGAACAGCCCGACCTCACCGCGGGTCAGCGCGCTGTCGCCGCCATAGCCGCCGACCTCGCCGCGCGGTCCCCAGTGCAGGCCGTTCGCCGTCTGCGCGTCCGCCGGTGCGCCAAGTGCCCCGAAGACGCAGCAAATGATCGCGACGCGGGACGTCGACTGAAAAAACCCCGGCTGCATACCCCGATCCCCCCGGAAAGCGCGTAGTACAATTGTTAGCATCCAATACAGGCGACTTCGGGATTTCAAGTCTGACGTTTACCTTGCGGAAACTCTGCCGGTTCGTGATGCGGCCATGCACTGGCCGAGGACGCGGTGCGCGTGCGTGAGATAGAGATGCCAGAGACGGCGCGCCGCAGCGGCGGATTGCCCCGAAACCGAAGGTATTCAGAAGGCAAAGGTCGAAGCCTGCCGGCCTGACAGTTTGCCGGCAGCGCGCACCGGAGGATCCTCGTGCAAATCGGTCAAAACGGTCTTGATCGGTTGGGGTCGAGGACGGCCGGGCTTAGATCTGCTGCAGGAAGTGCGGAATGTCGGGTCCAAATCTCTCCGGGCTCGGGATCAGGTTCCGGGTCGGCTTAGACGGTGCTGCAGCCGGTGCATGCTCGGCGGCCAAATGCGCCAGGAGTTGACCCGAGAGGCGCGGGGCCGCGACGCTGGATCCGTTCATCGCTCGGTCGGTGCCGGAATTCGTCGCCGCCCTGTAGATCCCCGGAAACGCCCAGCTTCGATCCGAGACGGCCGAACACTCCGGACCGGGCTTGCCGGGCAGGCGCGGCCCCGATGCCGCATAGGGCGACGGCAGGTGCGGCACGGACGGCTCGACATCGCCGGTTCCGTCCATTCCCGATCCAGCCGCATAGACGTGCGGACTGTCGATGCAGGTGAAAACGGAACTGGTGAAGCGCTTGGTCAGATGGCTGCAATCGCCGATCCCGTCGTAGTTGCCCGTGGCCGCGTCGAACTCATGCGCGTGTGGGTCATCAAGATAGGATTGCCGCGCAATGACGTGATAGGTGCCGGGCTGGTCGTCACGTTGCACAAAGGCGCGAAGCTCGATTTCCGCGCGGGATGCATTCACGATTTCCAGCTTCCAGCGGCCCGAGGGCACCACGCCCGACCCGTCGCCGAGGGCGAAACTGGGCGCCAGACCCAGGAAGGCCCGGGCGGACCAGCGTGAAGACGGACCCGGTTTCCACGAACCGACGCATGCAAGCCGTTCGCCGCCGTCCGTCAGATGCAGGTTCACCTCGCCGTCCGCCGCGATCCGCCGAGCGCGTATCGGCGGCAACCCCGGATCGGGCGGCGTCAGGGTCAGCAAGAATTCCGCCGGGTCTTCGCTGTCGACCGAGGCCGCAAAAATCTCCATATAGCTCGGCGTCCGATCGTCCGGCTGAACGACCCAGTCCAAATCCAGCCGCTCGCCCGGGGCGAGATGGGTGCGCGCGACGCCACGATCATTGTATCCGTTGCCCATCGCGACGACCATCTTCGTGATGCGTCCCAAGTCGTTCCTGCCGTCGATCATCCGGCCAATGATTCGATTGAGCGGACTCGACCCGTCCTTGGGACCGGCCGGAAACCCATAGCTGAGGTTGATGACAAGCGGCGGAAAATTCCCGGGGCCGCCTGCATCGCATTGGCCGGCGACATCGGCCCACATCATCGCCTGCCGGATCGCGGGCAGCAAATAGGCCCCAAGCGTCGCCCCCGATGTTTCCGCCGTCACATGTGTCGGCACCGCGATCCCATATAGCGCCAAGGGTTTGTCCCCGGCCCCGTCAAAATAGTCCCGGCAGGCCGTGGACGCGACATGCGTGCCGTGGCTCTGTGCGAAGCCAAGGGGCTGGTGGTCTTCCGTCGTTAGATCGAGCGGCACGAATTGCCGTTTCATCGACGTTATCGGGCTGGAATAGATCTCAAATTCTGACGCGTTCGATACCCCTGCCAAAGCCCGATTGATTGCGGTGTTTTCAATTCTGCTGCTGTTGTAGGGCGTGCCGTCGGCACCCGTGGACGGCACGCCTTGAAGCCAGATTTCCCGGAACAGGGACGTTCCGTCCTCCTTCACGAAATCCTGGTTCAGGAATGCAAAACTGTCGTCAATTACCACAAGCACCGCACCGAATTCCGATGCGGTTTCCGTCTTGCGCGCAAGAAGATCGCAATCGTCCACGATATTTTTCTGTGCGGGCCCAACATAAAGTATCGTGAAATGCGGCTGTGCCCAATACGCACCGGCTCCTTCGGTTCTGGGGAAAAGCTCGCTTTCCTCCGCATGGACCAGGTACAACCGCGCATAGTCGATCCGCGCGGGAACCGGCGCCTCATCGCTGTCGCGAAGCGGCTTGTCTCCATCATTCTCGATTTCTTCGGTACTCGCTTCGAGATGCCTGCGCTCATGGTGCGAGATGTAGAATTTCGGATCATCCGGAAATTCGGGCGAGTCAATCTGCCTGGCCAGTCTTTTCAGGTTCTCGATCAGGGACGCCCTGTCCTCCTGGCCGATCTGAACTTCGATTACGACCGCACAGAGCCTTTCGGGACGCACGCCGTTTTGGCCATCGTCCGGACGGGTGACGCCGGCGGCCTCGCGGTCGTAGATCCAGGCATGGTAAGGGTCGTCATCCCTGGCCCTCGCCACCGGATCCCACGTGGCCATTGCTATTCTCCGGGGTCGGCTTCGGAAGCAGGCGTCGGGGCGGAGGCCGGCCCTGGCGGAGCGGCCGGCAACGAGCCAAGATGCTCCCACTCCCGAATCGCCTTGCCCCAAAGCTGATTGAGGATCGAGCCTTGCGCCCGGAACCGGCTGACGAAGGCCGGCGCCAACGCATCCGCAACCTGGAAGCCGGCGATGCTGTCACAGGGATAGTGCACACCGGCGATGACCCGGTTGTGCGCAATGCGCTCGGCATGCCGCGTTATCTGTTGGGACCATCTTTGGAAATTCGCATTGTGGCTGGGCAGTTTCCACGCCGCTTGCAGAAGCTCGATCAAGACCAGAGCGAGGGTTCGTGCCTCTGTTGCGTGTCCGCTTGGGTAGCTGCCGTGCCCGGGAACGGGCAACATCGGCTGCACCCGCGGTTCGATTTCGGACGGACGCCTGACGGCAAGCCGATGCTTCAAGGGCATATGGCAAAAGACGGTGGCGTCCAGCACGACATTCAACAGCTCGACCGTATATTTTTGCCGCTCGGCGTTCAGGTTCACGACCGACCCGAAGAACGGCAGAAGATCCGAGGTTTGAACGTGGATCTCCGCCTCTCGCTCTCTTCGAAGCTTGGCGTTTCCCAAGACCATGCCGATTTCGGTGCTTGCGTTCAATTCCTGCTCGGTAGGGCGCGTTAAACTAACGGTTTGTCCGTTTATCTGCAGCGTTGCGCGGGGCTGACCATCCACGACGCCGTCGACAAACTTTGCGTCATGCGCCAGTTCGCCGACGAACAATGTGCGCCGAACCTCGCCGGCCCATCGAAACACGTCGCCATTGGCGCCGAACCGGCCGTCGTGATCAAACGGAAGCGGATCTTCTGCATGCCCGATGACGCCTTCACGGGATGTTATCAGGGCATCCGCAAGATAGGGGGAATGATAAGCATCCGTGTAAAATTCGTCGTCGGTGAAACCCATTCGCGTGTTGAGATGGCTTCGTGTATTGAGCCCGGAGCGCGTGTTGGCGCCTGACCTTGTGTTGTAGAAGTTAACAGCCATATCAACTCTCCCCGAGGTCGGAATCGAGTTAAGATTGCACCCGATTATCGGTCAATATCACTCGCTAACCGTCTCCCGAGAATTCACTGATAATTCACGCCGTCCGCACAAGGTGCCTAATTTGCGTTCAACCGGCGTTGCGCTATGGTGGATTGCAGACAAATGCGCGCGATTTGCTTTGGAATCGGATGTCGTTCGGAACGCAGCGAATGCTCGAAATCAACCTGATAGGGTCGTTCGAAATACGGGACGACCAGGGCGTGGACCGGCGCCCGAAACTGATGAAATCAAAGGCAATCGTCGCGGTATTGGCCACGATACCCGGGCATCGACACAGCCGGAGCTGGTTTCAGGGTCTGTTTTGGGCGGACCGCCAACACGAACAAGCCTTGTCCAGCCTTCGATCGGCGCTTGCAGACATCCGGCGGCAACTGGGACCGCATTCGGCCGCATTGATTTCGGATAATACCGACGTCGCGCTCGACCCGAACCTTATCCGCGTCGATATTCATTCGGATCGCAACGCGGCCGATTTGCTGAGCGGCGGGTTTCTGGAAGGATTTGACATCGCGCATGCCGAGGCGTTTGAAGATTGGCTGCGACAGGCACGTATGGAGTATGAGTGCAAATCTCTGCCCCGATTGTCGCCAGCCAGTCCTTGCCCGCCCCAAACCGATGCCGAAACGGGTGATGTAACGCGTTTGTATCTGGCGTCCGGCAATGACGTCGCCAGCACTGTTACGCAGATCCAATGCGAGACCCTTGTTGACGGGCTTGCGAAATCCGTCGACGATCTCGGGTTTGCCGAGATCGTCGACGGCCGCGGGCGGGGCCGGTCGATGGATGATTTCATCGTTGCCGCGACCGGCGCCGAATGTTCGCTGCTGCTGGTGGCGGACGCCGCCGAGGCGCCGAGCGGCGCCATTGCCAGGCTGAAGATGATTGAAACGCCGTCGGGCCGGTTGGTCTGGAGCAAGAGTGTCGTCGGATCGGCGACGCTGGATCTCGAGGATCCTGCGACGATCGGCGTGGTCGCCGAGTTTGTCGATGTGCTTTCAGAGCGCCTGTTTCGAACCTACCAGGAAAGGACCGATCGTCTTTCTCCGCAACTCCTGGGGGCTGCGGGGATCAATCATGCCTTCAAACTCGGCTCGCAGAACTACGAGGCTGCGGAAGACCTTTTGAAACGTGCCCATGAATGGGACCCGCGCGGCAGTTACCTTGCATGGCGCGCCTATCTTCGAACCTTGCTGATCGGCGAACTGAATTACAGCGACCGTGAAGCCGTGATCGAGGAAGGGACCTATTTGGCGGAACGGGCGTTGGAGATCGCGCCGAACAATTCCATGGTGCTGGCGGTCTGCGCGCATGTTCAGAATATGCTGCACGACGACTACGAGCGCGCATTCGACCTTTCGACCCGAGCCTTGGAGCTCAATCGCTGCAATCCCATCGCGTGGATTGGGCTGGGTGCCTCGGCGATTTTCCTGGGGAAAGAGCAGGCAGGCTACAAAATCGCGAAAGTGGGTTCGCGCCTGTCCATCGGGTCCAGGTTCAGCTTTTTTGCGGACAGCTGGGCCAGCGCGGCGGGCGTGCTGGCCGGAAGCCTGAAAACCGCGGAGCAATACGCCGAAAGAAGCCATGCCGCTGCCCCCACCTATGCGCCGCCGCTGCGGTACTTGACCGCGCTTTACTGCGCAAGCGGTCAATTCGAACGGGCCGAAGCCATGGCCGAGAAGTTACGTCAGCGCGAACCCGACTTCACGCTGGAGCGTCTGAGAGATCACGGCTACCCGAGCGACAGTCTCAGAAGAGCACGATTACTGGAGACGCTGCCGTATAGGGAAATTTAACGCATCCGTCATACATAATTCATGGCCGGTCCACGGCGAATTCACGCCGTTGGTTTGGAATTGTCGTATGAGTGATTCCAATTGTTCAGGTCTTGAGTCATTGCTGGCGGCTGTTGGAGCGTCCTCGGTCGCTGGGTTGAGTGGGCGTATGGGCCGTGTTGAAAAGCTGTTGCCCGATACTTCAACTGAAATGGCCTGCGCATCGCCGGACACAATGGATGCCGGCTGCGATATCTTTTCGAATGTGCCCCTCGCCTACATAACCGCGCTGCAATTTGCGTATCATGATATCGCCTATCCGGTAAAACTGGACGCGTATTGGGATGGCTTTCCCTCCTTGCGCCCCCCCGGCCCGCGTGCCTGGGCCAATCTAAGGTCCGGTGCGCTGTCGCTTGGATCGGTCTATGGGGGCACCGGCCTGCAAGGCGATGTGTTTCCCGGCCTCGACAGCAACTTTCGATGGCCGGTCGACCGGGCGAAACTCTGGATCGACACTCCCGGATACGCAAACCGGATCGGACCCGACATCCTGCGCCTTCATCGCGTGATCTATGGAGGATACGCGATATTCAGTGAAAGTCAGCTCGGGCATCTTCCGTCCCACCTGAAAAGGGGGCTCTACCGAAAGGGCGATCTGGCCGGGAACCGGGCGATCATTCCCGAGATGCGCAACGACATGTCGCTTTTGCTGTCGCAATTTCATTGCGCCGTTGCCCGGTTCCATGCGCGCGAGGTCGATCATCTGGACGATGACGACGGATCTCCGACAGATCGCCAGGCGGTTTTCGAGGCGGCGCGGAATGCAACCCTTTCCAGCTTTCGCGCTGCGGTCGTTGACGATGTTCTTCCGCGGCTGTGCGATCCCAAGATCCTTGCCTGGTGCCGCGAGCGCAAGGCCCCGGTTCACGAGTCGATGGTCAGACGCGACAACTGCGAGCCGCATACGGTGCCTTTGGAAGCCGTCGTCATTTTCGAAGGTTTGTTCGATCTGTCGGAACCGTCGCGGCTTTTTCCCAACCGGCTCAGCCTATGCAAACACTGTGCCTTGCAGCACGATCAGATGTACGCCGGTCCCGACGCGATCGCGCTCCCGGACGCCTTGTTCGTCAGTCCAAGGGTTCCCACCCGCCTGGCACATTCGAGCACCGTGGACTGGGGCCTTTTTCTGGATCATGAGCTGCCATCGCAGACCCTGCTGGATCTGGGCCGTTTCACAAGGCCGGTCTCGAGACTGGACAGCTTCAAAGACGCCAAGGTCGCGACCGGCCAGGCCTGGATCAGACATCTTCGTGCAGAATTCGGGCTGGATCTGCAGCCGGTTTGTCAAAGCGGTCTTCCGCAATCTCCGAAGCGCCCTGCAACCGAACACGGTGACGCCGAGAGCACGCCGCTTTTCGACTACGTGATCGCCGAAGCAAAACACTTGGGCACACATAGCCGATTGGGTCCGCTTGGGTCGCTGATCGTCGCCGAAACGCTGATCGGCGCCGGTGCCGGCGCGCGTGGCCCCGCCACCGCAAACAACTTGGCGAACTTTCTGGGAGTTGCCGAATGTCCGAACCGAGCACGATGTACCGGTGTGTCGAGGGTCTGAGACTTACAGATTTTCGTGGCGGCCGGCTGGAGCTGGTTGGCGCGGGGGTATCGGTCCCTGCGACGGAAATGGCGCGAAAAATCGCGGTTCATTTCGAAAAGGATGCGCACTGGGCCGATTTCGCGCTGGCTGACGTTCAGGAAGCAAAGCTTGAATTCCAAAAGATGAAAGCCGCCGGAATTATCGGCGAGGCCGGCGCAGTCAAACCAGCGGAGACATCCGGGCCGGAACCGGAGAGGCCTGTGCAAACGATGTTCGGCGCGCCCTTTCGTGCCCTGGCGGATATTGGCCCGGGCGAGATCGTTTTCCTCGGCGCGCCGATTGACATTGGAACAACCGGGATTCCAGGCGCGCGATTTGGTCCCGACGCGATCAGATCCGCCTCGCTCGAGCGCTATCGGTGCAGGTTGGACGTCGCGACCGGTGGCATGATCGCCTGGAATGTCCCGTCTCTGGGCGGTGCCGTGCTTGGCGGCGCTCATCTTTCCGACGCCGGCAATGTCGTCTACGCAGCAGGCGAGCCGCAGAGCGCATATTATGACCGGTTATCCGCAGCTGTCAGGGCGGTTTTCGCCGCCAAGGGGTTCCCGGTGATCCTCGGCGGCGACCACTCGATCACCTATTCGACCGTGCCCGACCCGTGCGAGGCATTGGTGCATCTCGATGCCCATTGCGATTTGGCCCCGCTGGTGACCGGGCATTGCCATCATCACGGAAACGTACTGACCAGACTTCTTTCGGAAAACCGCGTTGGTGAAGTCCACCATTTCGGCCTGAGAGACACCTCTGGCTGGGATACCGTCGATGCCGGAACGTTCGGCAAATCCGTTGGCGATCTGGAGCGGCCCGACTGGACCGCCGGGATCGATGGAAAGGAGGTGTTTGTCTCGTTGGACGTCGATGTTCTGGATCCGGGCATTCTGCCCGGAACCGGCACGCCGGTGATTGGCGGCTTGACTTTGCGGCAGCTATGCCAGGCGCTTTCACAAATCATCAGATGCACGCGCCCGGTTGGATTGGATCTGGTCGAACTTTGTCCGACGCGGGACCGGGACGGGCTGTCGGCCCGCGTGGCGATCGAAGCGTTGTTGTGTTTTCTCGCCGTCTATCACGAAGTGCATGTCAAATCTTCACAGCGTTTGGCGCAATAATCGCGCCTTGCGTCGTGAGTGAATCGGGGGGTGGTTTTTTTGGCCTGGAGCGGACATTAACCGGAATCTGATAAGTCGCGCCATCGCCGACCCGCGGGGAGGCGACCCGGACCTGTGAACGGCTCGGTTTATCCCCGCAAAGTCCGAACGACCTCAATGCGATATGCAGCGTCAGAAAATCGCCTCCCCTCCGGGGCGGGTCGGCGATGGCGCGGCGGCCTTCGGCCTTGATTCCGCGCCATGGGGTGTGTGCAAATGACAGTAAAAACAGCCAGAACCGGCAAAACGCGGTTCCCTACAATCTTCCTGCTCTAGCCGGTCCTCCCATCCCGCCACCGGTTCACGATCGGATAGCGCCGGTCCAGCCAGAAGGCGCGGCTTGTCAGCCGGACGCCGGGGGCCGATTGGAACCGCTTGTATTCGCTGACGTAGATCAGGTGCTCGATGCGTTTGACCGTCTCGGCGTCAAACCCCTGCGCCACCAGATCGGCGACGGAGGCGTCGTTGTCGACCAGAGCTTCGAGGATCCGGTCGAGGACCTCGTAGGGCGGCAGCGAATCCTCGTCCTTCTGGTCTTCGCGCAGTTCGGCCGAGGGGGGTTTGTCGATGACGCGGGGGGGGATGACCTCGCCAGCCGGTCCGTTCATCCAGGGGCGGTGGTTGGCGTTGCGCCAGCGGCAGGTTTCGAACACGCGGGTCTTATAGAGATCCTTGATCGGATTGTAGCCGCCGGACATGTCGCCATAAATCGTCGCATAACCCACGGCGACCTCGGATTTGTTACCGGTGGTCACCAGCATCTCGCCAAACTTGTTCGACAGCGCCATCAGCAGAAGACCGCGGAGACGGGACTGGATGTTCTCCTCGGTAACATCCGGCTGAGTGCCTTCGAATAGCTCGGCCAGCGTCCGGGTGACGGCGGCGCGGGGGCCCGAGATCGGGAGTGTGTCGAGGCGGGTGCCGAGGTTTCGCGCCACGGCTTCGGCGTCCTCGAGCGAGTGGTCCGAGGTGTACTCGGACGGCAGCATGACGCAGCGGACATTGTCCGGCCCCAGCGCATCGGCGGCAATGGTCGCGGCAAGGGCCGAGTCGACGCCGCCGGAAAGGCCCAGCAGGGCCTTCTTGAAGCCGGTCTTGCGCCAATAGTCGCGCACGGCCTCGACCATGCAGCGATAGTCCTGTTCCCACGCGTCGGGCTGCAACGCCCTGTCGCCCGCATCGATGCGCCAGCCGTCCGGCGTGCGGGTCAGGTCGATATGCGCCACGGTTTCGTCGAAGACCGGAAGCTGGACGGCCAGCGCTCCGCCCGGGTTCAGCCCGAAGGAGGCGCCGTCGAACACCTGGTCGTCCTGGCCGCCGACCATGTTGAGGTAGATCAGCGGCAGGCCGGTCTCGACCACGCGGGCGACCATGGCGTTCATGCGCACGTCGCGCTTGCCGCGGTAATAGGGCGAGCCGTTGGGAACAAGAAGGAATTCGGCGCCCGTCTCGGTCAGGGTTTCGGGAACGTCCGGGTGCCAGGCGTCCTCGCAGATCGGCGAGCCGATGCGGGTATTGCCGACCGAGTACGGCCCGCCGAGGGGGCCGTGGCTGAAGACCCGGACCTCGTCGAAGACGGTTTCGTTGGGCAGGTTGTGCTTCAGAACGCGGCTGACGACCTTGCCGCCCCTGCAGATCCAGTAGGCGTTGAAAAGTTCGCCGTCTTCCAGATACGGCCCGCCGACGGCCAGGGCCGGTCCGTCGGCGCATTCCAGCGCCAACGCCTCGATTGTGGCCATGGCGGCGCGGGTGAAGGCGGGTTTCAGCACCAGGTCCTGGGCGTTGTATCCGGTGATGAACATTTCCGTCAGCGCGACCATGTCGGCCTGCGCCGCCTTGGCCTGCCGCCATGCGTCAACGGCCTTGCCGGCATTGTCCTCCAGCGCGCCCACGGTCGGGTTGAGTTGGGCCAGGGTGAGGCGAAATCGGTCGCTCATGGGCGTTTCCCGTTCAAATCTTCCAGCGTCTTACGGCACAAGGGCCGGCCAAGGAAAGCCGATAGCCGGAAAAACCGTTGTAAGGCCACCGGGCGTCAACTAGGCTTTACCAAACTCTTATCAAACGTGGCATGGGGCATTGGCCTGATAGGGGGCATCGTGCAGAGATCTTTCCGTCTTTCGGTCTTGTTGGGGGCCGTGTTCCTGGGGACCGCGGCGCTGGCGCAGGACCCGGGCGAGGTCGTGCTGAAGCAGTACGAGGACGGCGGCGTCTATGAAGGCACCTTCAAGGACGGCAAGCAGCACGGGATCGGGACCTACCGGCTGCCGAACGGCTACGAGTATACCGGCGCCTGGGTCGACGGCGAGATCCGGGGCCAGGGCGTGGCGCGGTTCCCGAACGGGTCGGTCTATGAGGGCGCCTTCGCCAAGGGGCGGCCCGAGGGGTTCGGCAAGATCACCTTCGCCGATGGCGGCACGTTCGAGGGCGACTGGGTGGACGGCAAGATCAACGGCCAGGGCGCGGCGGTCTATGCCAACGGGGTCCGGTACGAGGGCGGCTTTCGCAACGCGATGCATCACGGGCAGGGCCGGATGGAGAGCCCCAACGGCTATATCTACGAAGGCGCCTGGGTCGACGGCGTCAAGGAGGGCAAGGGCACGATCACCTATCCCGACGGGGCGGTCTACGAGGGCGATCTGGTGCGCGGGGCGCGCGACGGCCAGGGCGTCCTGCGCACCGCCGACGGGCTGATCTATGAGGGCGCCTGGGCCGGGGGCCAGATCAACGGGACGGGTAAGCTGACCCAGCCCAACGGCGACGTGTTCGAGGGCGAGCTTGTCAACGGCGAGCGGCAGGGCCAGGGCAAGGTGACCTATGCCAACGGCGACATCTACGACGGCCAGTTCCTGAACGACCGGCGCCACGGCCAGGGCCGGTTCACCGGCACCGACGGATATGTCTACCAGGGCGAATGGGTCGCGGGGCGCATCGAGGGACAGGGTCGGGTGACCTATCCCGACGGATCGGTCTACGAGGGCGAGTTCCGCGACGATCTGGCCGAAGGCCAGGGGCGCATCGTCTATCCCGACGGCTCGTCCTACGAAGGCGACTGGGTCGCCGGCGTCATCGAGGGCGCGGGCGTGGCGCGCTATGCCAACGGGCTGGTCTATGACGGCCAGTTCAAGGCCGCCAAGAACCACGGGATCGGCACGATGACCTATACCGACGGCTATTCCTATGTCGGCGAGTGGCAGGACGGCCAGCGGTCGGGCCAGGGCAAGGCGACCTATGCCGACGGCACGGTCTACGAGGGCCAGTTCCTGGATGGCCAGCGCCACGGGCAGGGAACGATCACCATGCCCGACGGGTTCACTTATACCGGGTCCTGGCTGGGCGGCGAGATCGACGGGCAGGGCCGGGCGACCTATGCCAACGGCGATGTCTACGAGGGCATGTTCGCCAAGGGCAAGCGCCAGGGCGAGGGCACCATCCGCTATGCCAGCGGCCAGCAGGCCAAGGGCCAGTGGACCGACGGCGTGCTGGACGAGGCCACGGCGGAGATCTCCGAAACCGGATCGAACTAGGCGGTGCGCCTGCGGCGCGCCGTGCATGCCCGTAGGCGCCTGCGGCTGCGTGCGAGCGGTGCAGGGGGCGCTGCCCCCTCTGCGCCTGCGGCGCATTCACCCCCGGAATATTTGAAAACCGAAGATGCCCCCACGTTTTTGGCATGGCCGGACGGCCCGCAGCTTTCACGGCGGAGATGGGACCCGCGGGAGCGAAGCTTTCTCTGACTGGGGGGCGGTGATTTGCCGGGTGAGGTGGCGGCGCCGCCATGGACCATCCGCGGGGTGTCCCCCGTGCGGTCTGGAACGCGCGTCACCGCGTTCCGCGATCTGAACCTGTCCCCGTGTCCGGGACCGGATTGTCGAGTTATGCGCGGGATGCCACACCCGCACGGTGAGCGCTCGGGCCCGGTGTCTATACGACCGGAGTTAGCGGGCGGTTACCGTTGCGGTCGGTGGGTCAGATGCGGCCGCCCGCATCAAGGCGGGCAAGCAGGCGCTCTGCGTCCTGCAGCACGGCGGCGCGGCGGGCATCGTCCATGCGATCCCAGGTCCGGTACATGTTCGCCATTCGCGGGTTCTTTTCGAACATCGCGCGGTGACGGTCGAGAAAGTGCCAGTAAAGCAGGTTATACGGACACGCGGTTTCACCGGTCTTTTCCTTGACCCTGTAGGCGCAGGATTTGCAGTAATCCGACATCCGGTCGATATAGGCGCCCGACGAGACATAGGGCTTGGATCCCACAATTCCGCCATCGGCGAACTGGCTCATCCCGATGGTGTTCGGCGCCTCGACCCATTCGCAGGCGTCGGCATAGACGCCGAGGTACCATTCATGGACCTCTGCCGGATCGATGCCGGCCAGCAGCGCGAAGTTGCCGGTGACCATCAGCCGCTGGATATGGTGGGCATAGGCCTCGTCCCGGGTTTGCGCGACGGCGGCACGCAGGCAGGCCATGTCGGTTTCGGCATCCCAGTAGAAGGCGGGCAGTTTGCGGGTATGGCCGAGGGCGTTGCGGGCGGTGTAGCCGGGGCCCTCGTGGAAGTAGATGCCGCGAATGAACTCGCGCCAGCCGAGGATCTGGCGGATGAACCCCTCGACGGCATTGATCGGCGCATGTCCGTCCCGGTAGGCCCGTTCGGCGGCCTGGCACACCGCGAGCGGGTCGAGCAGGCCTGCGTGGAGATACTGGCCGATGACGGCGTGGTAGAGAAAGCGTTCGCCGGTCAACATGGCGTCCTGGTAGTCGCCGAAGCCGGGCAGCGCCTTGTCGATCCAGCGGGCGAGGTGGGCTTGTGCCTGGGCCGGGGTGACCGCGAACCAGAACGGGCGCAGACGGCCGAAGCCGTTGCCGAAGCGGGTTTCGACGAGTTGAAGGACCTCTTCGGTGATGGGATCGGGATCGAACCGCATCGGGCCGGAATAGGCGATGGCACCCGGGGCGGGCTTGCGGTTGTCGTGGTCGAAGTTCCATTTGCCGCCGGCGGGCTGGCCGCCGTCCATCAGAATACCGGTCTTGCGGCGCATCTCGCGATAGAAATATTCCATCCGGAGTTGCTTGCGGCCCGCGGCCCAAGTGTCGAACTCGTCGTGGCGGGCCAGAAAGCGGCGATCTTCCCAGATCAGAACGTCGAGCGGCATGTCGTGCAGGCGTTCGATCAGCCGAAACTCGCCGGGTTCGGTGGCAAGTACCTCGCGCGCACCGTACCGGGCGGCATAGCGCAGAAGCTCGCCGTCGATGGAGCCGGTGTTTTCGGGATCGTCGAGCCTGGTATAGGTGACCTGCCAGCCCTCGGCGCGGAGGGTTTCGGCGAAATGGCGCATCACCGAGAAGACGAAGGCGATCTTCTTGACGTGATGCGGGACATAGGAGGCTTCCTCGGCGACCTCGGCCATGACGACGATATCGCTGGCCTTGTCGGCCTCTTGCAGCGCGGCGATGTCCGGGGCGCACTGGTCGCCGAGGACGAGGACCAGCCGGGTCACCACGGGATCGGCTCGCCGGCATAGTCGAAGAACCCGCCGGATTGCGCCGACGTGAGGCCGTCGAGCACGTTCAACAGGTTGCTCGCGGCATCGGCCGGGGGTGTGGCCGTGCCCGGTTTGACGAAATCGGCGGTGAAGGGCGTGGCGACCGTTCCAGGGTGCATCGCGGCGAGAACGGCATGGGGGTGGGTGCGGGCGATCTCGATGGCCGCCGAATGCACGATCTGGTTCACCGCGGCCTTGGCGGCGCGGTAGCCGTACCAGCCGCCCAGCCGGTTGTCGCCGATCGAGCCGACGCGGGCGGACAGGACCGCCAAAACGGCGCGGGCATCGCGGGGCAGAAGCCGGGGGGCATGTTTCAAAATCAGCGCCGGGCCGATGGCGTTGACCGCAAATTGGGCGTGCAGGTCGTTTGCGTCGATCTGCCGGAGCGACTTTTCAGGGCCATGGCCGCCGATCTGCAGGGCGCCGGTGGCGACGAAGATCAGGTCGAACGGGCCGTCGAGTGCCGCCAGGGCGGCATCGACCGACGCCTGCGACGTGATGTCGAGGCCGGTTTCGGACCGCGAAAGCGGGGTGACCCGCATGCCGCGGCGGGCGGTCTCTACCGCGAGGGCGTTGCCGATGCCGCCCGAGGCTCCGATGATCAGGGCGCGTTTCATGTCCGTTCCAACCGTTGACCGCGGGCGACCTAGCGCCAAACTTTGACATGACGAGCCGAAGGAGACCGTTATGCGCCGATTACTCGTCTGCCTTCTTGCCGCCGCTGCCATGCCCGCGCAGGCGCTCGAGCTGGAGTTGCGCGGATTTTACGACCTGAACCGTCCGGCAAGCCTGGACTACGACCCGACCTTTTGCGGGCTCTGGATTGCCAACGAAGGGCCGGAAGTGATTCTGGTGACGCTGGACGGGCTGGAGCTGCAGCGGTTCCGCAGCGGATTGAGCCGGATCAAGGCCGTGGCGGTCGAGGGCAACGGGCTGTTGGTGGCGGATGGCTATGGCCGGTACCAGCGGCTGAGCAAGTCCGGCGATCCGCTGGGCGATCCGTTCCGGCTGACGGGAACGTTTTCGGACACCGAGGGCATCGCGGTGGAGCCCGACGGCACGCTGGTGATGGTCGAGGACGATCCGGCGCGCATTCTCTGGACCGATCCGAACGGCCACGTGCTGCGCGAGCTCGACACAAGCCGGCTCGACCCGCCACTGACCGAGCCGCAGGGCGTCGCGCGGGATCCGCGGAACGGGCATATGCTGATCGTCGACGATTGGGAGGGGTCGAACAGCCTTTTCGAGTTCGGCGCGGACGGGGCGCTGTTGGGCACCACGCCGCTGATCGCCTACGGCACCGATCCCGAGGGGATCGCGATCCGGCCCGGATCGGGCACCGTGTTCATCGCGTTTGACGGCGGGGCGCGGATTGCGGCCTTCGACTATGTTCCCACCGGCGGCGCGGCGTCCGACCCCGATACTGCCGACTGCATGATTTCGGGTTTGCGGAGCGGTCCGAAACCCGTATAATCGCGCCCATGAGGACCAAGGGCGATATGGCTGGTATTCCTGCGCACCGCGCGGGCACGCTCCTTGACGGCCTCCTGCTCCTTAGCCGCCTCTGAGCGCAGCCTTCGGCGCGACCGCTCAGAGGATGCTTCCGCGCCAAGACACGGGCTAAGGACTATGCTATGAAGAAAATCAACCTGCAGGAGAAGCTTCGGCTTTTCGAGACCCATTGGGACCCGCATGTGGTCGCCGATTACAACGACAACGACGTCATGGTGGTGAAGTTCAAGGGCGAGTTCCCGTTTCACAAGCACGACGCCACAGACGATTTCTTTCTGGTGCTCGAGGGTGAACTGACCATGGACTACGAGGATCATCCGCCCGAGAGCTTCGGTGCCGGAGAGATCGTCGTGGTGCCGAAGGGCGTCGTGCATCGACCCCGGGCGGCCGAAGAGGTCAAGGTGCTTTTGATCGAGCCGAAAGGCGAACCGAATTCGGGCGACGCCGACCGCGCGCCCGCCGCGAAACCCCGGATCTGAGGGATCAAGACGATGGCTGACAAAGACGTTTCGCAAGCCGTAAAAAACGACACCGCCCCGAAGGCGAACAAAGATCGGGTGCTGATCTTCGACACCACCCTGCGCGATGGCGAACAAAGCCCCGGCGCGACGATGACCCATCACGAAAAACTGGAGATCGCGCAGCTTCTGGACGAGATGGGCGTGGATATCATCGAGGCCGGGTTCCCGATCGCCTCGGAAGGCGATTTCGCCGCGGTGAGCGAGATCGCCAAGCAGGCCGACCGGGCGGTGATCTGCGGGCTGGCCCGGGCGAACTTCAAGGATATCGACCGCTGCTGGGAGGCGGTGAAGCACGCAAAACGGCCGCGCATTCACACCTTCATCGGCACCTCGCCGCTGCACCGCGACATCCCCAAACTTAACAAGGACGAACTGGCGGACCGGATCCACGATACGGTCACCCACGCCCGCAACCTGTGCGACAACGTTCAGTGGTCGCCGATGGACGCGACGCGGACCGAGTGGGATTATCTGTGCCGGGTCGTCGAGATCGCGATCAAGGCCGGGGCCACCACGCTCAACATCCCCGACACCGTGGGCTATACCGCACCGATGGAATCGGCCGATCTGATCCGCGGGCTGATCGAGACGGTCCCTGGGGCCGACGAGGTGGTGTTCTCGACCCATTGCCACAACGATCTGGGCATGGCGACGGCGAACTCGCTGGCCGCGGTCGCGGGCGGCGCGCGGCAGATCGAATGCACGATCAACGGGCTGGGCGAACGCGCCGGCAACACCGCCCTGGAAGAGGTGGTGATGGCGATGCGGGTCCGGGGCGACATCATGCCCTACTACACCGGCATCGACACAACGAAGATCATGAACATCTCGCGCCGGGTGGCCACGGTCAGCGGCTTCAACGTGCAGTTCAACAAGGCGATCGTCGGCAAGAACGCCTTTGCGCATGAAAGCGGCATCCACCAGGACGGCATGCTGAAGAATGCCGAGACCTTCGAGATCATGCGGCCCGAGGATGTCGGGCTGACCGAGACCAATCTCGTGCTGGGCAAGCATTCGGGCCGCGCGGCGCTGCGGGCGAAGCTGAAGGACCTCGGCTACGAATTGGCGGACAATCAGCTGAACGACGTCTTCGTGCGGTTCAAGGCGCTGGCGGACCGCAAGAAAGAGGTCTTCGACGACGACCTGATCGCGTTGATGCGGGATGCGTCGGTGGAGCAGTCCAATGACCGGCTGCAGATCAAGTTCCTTCGCGTAATCTGCGGGACCGAGGCACCGCAATCGGCCGACCTGACCATGTCGGTCGATGGCGTGGACCACCAGGTGACGGCAACGGGCGACGGGCCGGTCGACGCGACCTTCCGGGCGGTGAAGAAGGTTTTTCCCCATGACGTCGACCTGCAGCTCTATCAGGTCCATGCGGTGACCGAAGGCACCGATGCCCAGGCGACGGTCAGCGTCCGGCTGGAGCAGGACGGGCGCATTTCGACGGGCCAGGCGGCGGATACCGATACGGTGGTGGCCTCGGCCAAGGCCTACGTCACCGCGCTGAACCGGCTTCTGGTAAGGCTGGAAAAGACCGCACCGGATGCGGATGTGAAAGACATCAGCTACCGCGACACCGCCTGAAGGTTCGACGCGCAGGCGCGCAGGCTGGGGCGGGGGGACGCGGTTCCCCCGATTTCCCCGGCTTTCCTTCAGCGCCGCAACCGCGCCGGCGGTGCGGTCGGTGACCGCCGAAACAGCGGCAAACCGCCAAAAACGAGTAAAATGATCGCGGCGAAGGGCGCGCCGCAACAGAAAGCGGCCGTGCCGGTTGGGTTGTCTTATTCACCCACTACTGACCCCATCCGCGCGGTTGTTGGCAAATTGCCTGTACTTATCAAACAATCCAGAAGGCCTTGTACGGAACGAACATCGTTTTCCACAGGCTGTCCGGAACCCCGGCGCAGCGAAATTGCGCTGTTTTCCGGGCGGGGTGCTCTTTTCCTTGCGGCGGGCACTCCATATAAGGCGCTGATCCCGACGCGGCAGAGTCGTTCGGGGCGCTGCTGCTCGACCAAAAGCAAAGGTCCGCTTGATGTCATTCCTGTCAGGCCTGTTCTCGTCCGACATGGCCATCGACCTCGGCACCGCCAACACGCTCGTCTATGTGAAGGGGCGCGGTGTGATCCTGAACGAGCCGTCCGTGGTGGCCTACCATGTCAAGGACGGCCGCAAGCAGGTGCTCGCGGTGGGCGAGGATGCCAAGCTGATGCTGGGGCGGACGCCGGGCAGCATCGAGGCGATCCGGCCGATGCGCGAGGGCGTGATCGCCGATTTCGACGTGGCCGAGGAGATGATCAAGCATTTCATCCGCAAGGTGCACCGGCGGACCACGTTCAGTAAGCCCAAGATCATCGTCTGCGTGCCGCATGGCGCGACGCCGGTCGAGAAACGCGCGATCCGGCAATCGGTCCTGTCGGCGGGCGCGCGGCGCGCCGGTCTGATCGCCGAGCCGATCGCGGCGGCGATCGGCGCGGGCATGCCGATCACCGATCCCACGGGCAGCATGGTCGTCGATATCGGCGGCGGGACGACCGAGGTCGCGGTTCTGTCTCTGGGCGACATCGTGTATGCAAGGTCGGTCCGGGTCGGCGGCGACCGGATGGACGAGGCGATCATCAACCACCTGCGGCGCCAGCAGAACCTGCTGATCGGGGAATCGACGGCAGAGCGGATCAAGACCTCGATCGGCACCGCGAGGATGCCCGACGACGGGCGCGGCGCATCGATGCAGATCCGCGGGCGCGATCTGCTGAACGGTGTGCCGAAAGAGACCGAGATCAGCCAGGCGCAGGTCGCCGAGGCGCTGAGCGAACCGGTGCAGCAGATCTGCGAGGCGGTGATGGCCGCGCTGGAAGCGACGCCGCCCGATCTGGCGGCGGATATCGTCGACCGCGGCGTGATGCTGACCGGCGGCGGGGCGCTGCTGGGCGAGCTGGACCTGGCCTTGCGCGAGCAGACCGGTCTGGCGATTTCGGTCGCCGACGAGTCGCTCAATTGTGTGGCGCTGGGGACCGGCAAGGCGCTGGAGTATGAAAAACAGCTCAGGCACGTTATAGATTACGAGAGTTGAGGCGCGGCGGGGCATCGCGGCAGCAGTGTCCGCGAGGCGTGCCTGACAGCCGGCCCGGCCGGAGGACGACGTGGCGAAAGACAGGGGCAACAGCGAGGATTATGTCCGCCCGATCCGGCGCATCCTGATCGGCGGGCTGGTGCTGTGTCTTCTGGCGCTGTTCCTGCTGTGGCGCGTCGACAGCCCGCGGGTGGAACGGTTCCGGGCGCAGGTCGTCGACCGGATCGTGCCGAGCTTCGACTGGGCGCTGGTCCCGGTGTCCAAGGTCGCCGGCATGATCGAGGATTTTCAGTCCTATTCCCGCATCTACGAGCAGAACCAGGAACTGAAACGTGAATTGCAGCAGATGAAGGCCTGGAAAGAGGCGGCGCTGCAGCTGGAACAGCAGAACGCCAAGCTTCTGGACCTCAACAACGTGCGGCTCGACCCCAAGCTGACCTTTGTCACGGGGCTGGTTCTGGCCGACAGCGGCTCGCCCTTTCGCCAGTCGGTGCTTCTCAACATCGGCGAGCAGGGCGGGATCGTCGACGGCTGGGCCGCGACCGACGGGCTGGGGCTTGTCGGGCGGATCAGCGGTGTGGGGCGGACGACGTCGCGCGTAATCCTGCTGAGCGACAGCAGCAGCCGGATACCGGTGACGATCCAGCCCTCGGGGCAGCGGGCCATTCTGGCGGGCGACAACAGCAAACAGCCGCCGGTGGAGTTTCTGGAAAGCCCCGAACTGGTGCGGCCGGGCGACCGCGTGGTCAGTTCGGGCGACGGCGGGGTGTTCCCGGCGGGCATTCTGGTGGGCCAGGTGGCACAGGGCGCCGACGGGCGGCTGCGGGTGCGGCTGTCGGCGGATTACGAGCGGCTCGACTTTCTGCGCGTGCTGCGCACGATGCCGAAAGAGCCGCTGACCGAGCCCGGCGGTCTGGTCCTGCCGCGGGGGGACGCCGCGGGGCCGGACGGCGCGGCGGCGGCCTTGCCGGTCGCCGACGAGGCCGCCGATGGATAGAAGCTTGGCCGCCAACCGGTGGATCTATGGGCTGGCCTATTTCGGGATCACCGGGGTGATCCTGCTATTTCGCATCCTGCCGATCGATATCGGCCCGAACGGGTATCCGGGCCCCGACCTGATTTTATGCATCACCTTCGTCTGGGTGCTGCGCCGCCCGCAATTCGTGCCGACGCCGCTGATTGCGCTGGTGTTTCTGGTCGCCGACATGCTGCTTTTGCGTCCGCCGGGGCTGTGGACCGCGCTGGTGGTGCTGGGGGTGGAGTTCCTGCGGGCGCGCGAGGCGGCGTCGCGCGAAGCGCCGTTTTCGGTGGAATGGGGCATGGTGACCGGGGTGCTGACCGCAATGACCCTGGCCTATGCGCTGACCTTGAGCCTTTTTGCCGTGCCCCAGGCGCTCGGACTGACGGTTCTGCAGCTGATTGTGACGGTCCTGATCTATCCGGTCATCGCGCTTTTGGCGCGCTACGTGTTCGGAGTGCACAAACTGACCCCGGGCGAGCTGGACGCGGCGGGGCGGCCGAAATGAGACGTACCCCGAAGGATACCGAGGAAAGCATCCGCACCATCAGCCGCCGCGGTCTGATCCTGGGCGGGGCGCAGCTGGCCTTCATCGGCCTGCTGGCGGGGCGGATGCGCTATATGCAGGTCGATCAGGCCGACACGTTCCGCCTGCTGGCCGAAGAGAACCGCATCAACATCCGGCTTCTGCCGCCGGCGCGCGGCCTGATCTATGACCGCAACGGTGCGACCCTGGCCGAGAACGAGCAGAACTATCGCGTCGTGCTGGTACGCGAGGATGCCGGCGATGTGGACGAGGTGCTGCGCCGCCTGCAGCGGATCGTGCCGCTGGACCCCGAGGACCTGGCGCGGGCACGGCGCGAGATCGACCGGCGCAGCCCCTTCGTGCCCGTTACGATCGCCGACCGGCTGAGTTGGGAGGACATCGCCGAGGTCGCGGTGAACGCCCCTGCCCTGCCGGGCGTTTCGCCCGAGGTGGGTCTGAGCCGGGTCTATCCGCTGGCGGGCGATTTCGCCCATGTCGTCGGCTATGTCGGGCCGGTCAGCGACTATGATCTGACGCGGGGCTATCTTTTCGAAGACGAGGACCCGCTGTTGCAGATCCCGAAATTCCAGGTCGGCAAGACCGGGGTCGAGGCGAAGCTGGAAACGCCGCTGCGCGGCAAGGCCGGTACCAAGCGGATCGAGGTGAACGCCACCGGCCGGGTGATGCGCGAGCTGGACCGGCGCGAGGGGCGGCCCGGCGATACCATCCAGCTGACGATCGACAGCGCGCTGCAGAACTACGTGCAGGCACGGCTTGGCGACGAGAGCGCCTCTGCCGTCGTGATGGACCCCGCCAGCGGCGACATCCTGGCCATAGGCTCGGCACCGGCCTTCGACCCAAACAAGTTCGTCCGCGGGATTTCGGTCGCCGACTACCGGGGGCTTCTGGAAGACGACCACCGGCCGCTGGCCAACAAATCGGTGCAGGGCATCTATCCGCCGGGCTCGACCTTCAAGATGGTCACCGCGCTGGCCGCGCTCGAGGCGGGCGTCATCGATCCGTCCGAGACGGTCTGGTGCCCCGGTCACAAGGAGGTCGGCGGCCGCAGGTTCCATTGCTGGCGGCGCGGCGGGCACGGCTGGGTCGATCTGGTGAGCTCGCTGAGCGAAAGCTGCGACGTCTACTATTACGATATCGCCGAACGGGTCGGGATCGAGAAGATCGCGGTGATGGCGCGTAAGCTGGGGCTTGGGCAGCGCTATGACCTGCCGATGTCCGCCGTGGCGGTCGGGCTGATGCCGAACAAGGCCTGGAAGCTGGAAAACCGGGACGCGGAATGGGTGGTCGGCGACACGCTGAATTCCGGCATCGGCCAGGGTTTTGTTCTGGCCTCGCCACTGCAGCTGGCGGTGATGACGGCGCGCCTGGCCTCGGGCACCGCGGTCGCACCGCGTCTGGTCAAGTCGGTGAACGGGGTCGAGACCCCGGTCGCCGCCCCGCCGCCGCTGGAGATCGATGCCGATCATCTGCAACTGATCCGCAAGGGCATGCACGATGTGATCAACAGCCGCGACGGCACCGCCTTCGGCAGCCGGATCGTGGCCGATGGCATGCGGTTGGCCGGCAAGACCGGCACCAGCCAGGTGCGCAACATCACCGCCGCCGAGCGCGCCCGCGGCGTGACCCGCAACGAGGACCTGCCGTGGGAGCGGCGCGACCATGCGCTGTTCGTTTCCTACGCGCCGCATGACGCGCCCAGGCTCGCCTGTTCCGTGGTGGTCGAGCATGGCGGCGGCGGATCGCTGGCGGCGGCGCCGATTGCGCGCGACATCGTTCTGCAGGCGCTCTATGGCGGCAAACCGCCCCTGTCGGCCTACCCGTCCAGCCAGCGCGGCACCATCCGCACCCGGCAGGAACGGCTGATCCTGCGCGATCCGTCCGATTTTGCGCCGGGGCGGTCGCGGGCATGAGTTATCTTGAATACACCGTCACCCGGGTGCCCACCGGATTTTCCAAGGTGCTGTACCTCAATTGGGCGCTTGTGCTTTTGCTGATCGCCGTCTCGGGCGTCGGATTCCTGATGCTCTATTCGGTGGCAGGCGGTTCGCTGTCGCCCTGGGCCGATCCCCAGATCAAGCGGTTTGCCCTGGGGCTGGTGCTGATGTTCGCGGTGGCCATGGTGCCGGTCTGGTTCTGGCGCAATGTTGCAGGCGTGGCCTATGGGGTATCGATCCTGATGCTTCTGGCGGTCGAGTTCTTCGGCGTTACCGGCATGGGCGCGCAACGCTGGATCGACCTGGGATTCATGCGGCTGCAGCCGTCGGAGCTGACCAAGATCACCATGATCATGCTTCTGGCGAGCTATTACGACTGGCTCGACGTCAACAAGGTGTCGCGGCCGCTTTGGGTTGCGATCCCGCTGGCGATCATCCTGGTGCCTGTGTTCCTGGTGCTGCGCCAGCCCGATCTGGGAACCGCCCTGCTGCTGGTGGCGGGCGGGGCATTCCTGATGTTTCTGGCCGGGGTCAGCTGGCTTTATTTCGGTGCGGTAACCGCAACGGGCGCGGCGCTGGTCACGGCGGTATTCCAGTCGCGCGGCACCCCCTGGCAGCTGTTGAAGGATTACCAGTACCGGCGGATCGACACCTTTCTCGACCCGGCTTCCGACCCGCTGGGCGCGGGCTATCACATCACCCAGTCGAAGATCGCACTCGGTTCCGGCGGCTGGACCGGCCGGGGATTCATGCAAGGTACGCAGTCGCGGCTGAACTTCCTGCCCGAGAAACACACGGACTTCATCTTCACCACGCTGGCCGAGGAATTCGGCTTTATCGGTGCGTTCTCCCTGCTGCTGCTTTATACCTTGATCATTGTCTTCTGCGTTATTTCGGCGCTGAACAACAAGGAACGCTTCGGGGCGCTTCTGACGCTTGGGATCGCGGCGACGTTCTTTCTGTTCTTTGCCGTTAACATGTCGATGGTGATGGGACTGGCGCCGGTGGTGGGTGTGCCGCTGCCGCTGGTAAGCTACGGCGGTTCGGCCATGCTGGTGTTGATGGTGGCCTTCGGTCTGGTACAGTCCGCCCATGTCCACCGTCCGAGAGGCCGCGCATGATCAAGGTTCTGTTCGCGGCGGGCTGGCCGCGCTGGAAGCAATACAAGCACGCGCTGTCGATGGCGCTGGCCAAGGCGGGTCTCGAGGCCGAACTCTCGCAGCGCCATTCGCCGGACGAGACCGACTATATCGTCTACGCGCCGAACCGGCATTTCAGCGACTTCTCGCCGTATACCCGCGCCAAGGCGGTTCTGAGCCTTTGGGCCGGGGTCGAGGATATCGTGACGAACGAGACCCTGACCCAGCCGTTGTGCCGGATGGTCGATGCGGGTTTGACCGAGGGCATGGTGGAATGGGTGACCGGCCATGTGCTGCGGCATCACCTGGGCATGGACGCCCATATCGTGAACCCGGAGCGTGAGTGGATCGCCGTACCGCCGCCGCTGGCGCGGCAGCGCCCGGTCACCGTGCTGGGGCTGGGCGAGTTGGGGGCGGCCTGTGCCAGATCGTTGGCTGGACTGAACTTTCCCGTCACCGGCTGGAGCCGGCGCCCGAAATCCATGCGCGGCATCCGCTGCCTTGCCGGGCCGGACGGTCTGGAGGCCGCGCTGGACGGGGCGCAGATCGTCGTGCTTCTGTTGCCGCTGACGTCCGGGACGGAGAACCTTCTGAATGCGGCACGCATCGCCCGGCTGGAGACCGGCGCGGTGGTGATAAATCCCGGCCGCGGCCCGCTGATCGATGACGACGCGCTGATCGCCGCCCTCGACAGCGGACAGCTGTCGCGCGCCACGCTCGACGTCTTCCGCACCGAGCCGCTGCCTGCGGACCACCCGTTTTGGGCGCATCCCGGCGTGACCGTGACCCCGCATATCGCCGCGGACACCCGCCCCGCGACGGCCGCGCAGGCGATCGCCGAGAACATCTGCCGCTCTGAAGCGGGAAAGCCCCTCTTGCACCTGGTCGACCGCACAACCGGATATTGAACCCGGTGGAGGGGACTTCGGGGACCCTTTCTGGAACGGGGGTTCTGTGGGTGAATCGCAAGGTCGGTTTTCGGCCTTGAGCGAACGTTGCCCATTAAGCACGAAGCCGCACCATCGCCGACCCGCGGGGAGGCGAACGGAACCCTTGAACGGCTCGTTTTATCCCAGCAAAGTCCGAACGAGATCAATTCGATGCGCGCCGTCAGAAAATCGCCTGCCCTTCGGGGCAGGTCGGCGATGGCGCGGCGGCCTTCGGCCTTGATTCCGCGCCAGAATCCTGGTTGCGAACGGCGACTTCAGGCCAGACCGACAAAGCGTGGTTCCCTCGAAATTCACCCCGTTCCACGCGGGGCCGAAACTGCCTGGGCCTCGGATCTGGAACCGCGTGTCCAAGGCATGTCGAAACGCCCTGCCCCGCAGCCCGGTCAGATGACACCGTCACGGGCAAAGAGCACCTTCAGATCCGCCTCGGCCCGCGCACCCAAATGGCTGATCACCTCGGCGCCCGCGATGTTTCCCATCCGTCCGCAATCGGGCAGGTCGAACCCCTCGGCCAGCCCCCAGAGGAAGGCGCCGGCAAAGAGATCGCCCGCGCCGGTGGCGTCGACCACCTTCGTCGGGACCGCAGGCACATGCCAGCGGTGGCCGCCGGACAGAATATGCGCGCCATGCTCGGATTCGGTGCAGACCACGGTTTCGATCTCGGCCGCCGCCGCGCTCAGGGCCGCAGCGAAATCGTCGGTTTCGTACATCGACAGGATTTCCGCCCGGTTGGCGAACAAAAGGTCCACATGGTCCTTCAGCATCGCCGAGAACGCGGCGCGGTGGCGTTCGATGCAGAACGGGTCGCTGAGCGTGAGCGACACCTTGCCCCCTGCCCCGCGGCAGGCCTGGATCGCCTTGGCGAAGGCTTCGTGACTGTCGGGCCCGTCGAACCGGTAGCCTTCGAGAAAGATCCACTCGGCCTGGGCCATCATGGCCTCGTCGATGTCGTCGGGTGCGAGGTATTCGGTGACCCCGAGATAGGTGTTCATCGACCGTTCGCCGTCGGGCGTGACCAGTACGATGCAGCGCCCGGTCTCGGCCGGGTGGTCCTTTGGCGCCAGCGCGGTCTCGTAGACGGCGCCCTGGGCGCGCAGGTCGTGGGCGAAGATCGCGCCCAGCTGGTCGTCCTTGACCTTGCCGACATAGGCCGTGCGGCCCCCCAGATGCGCGATGCCCGCAATCGTGTTCGCCGCCGAGCCGCCCGAGATCTCCTGTGCCGGTCCGATCTTGCCGTAAAGCTCGACGCCTCGGTCCATGTCGATGAGCTGCATGATTCCCTTTTCGACGCGATGCTCGGCCAGAAATGCGTCGTCGGCATGGGCCAGCACGTCCACCATGGCGTTGCCGATCCCGACAATCTGAAACCGTTTGCTCACGTGGTCTTCTCCTCGTAGGGGCACAGATCTTCGATCGGACAGACGCCGCACATCGGCTTGCGCGCTTTGCAGATATAGCGGCCGTGCAGGATCAGCCAATGATGGGCGTGGCGCTGGAATTCGGCGGGGATATTGTCTTCGATGGCGCGTTCGACGGCATCCACGTCCTTGCCCGGCGCGATACCGGTGCGGTTGCCGACGCGGAAGATATGGGTATCGACGGCCTGTGCCGGCTGGCCCCACCACATGTTCAGAACCACATTCGCGGTCTTGCGGCCGACCCCGGGCAGCGACTGCAGCGCGGCGCGGGACGACGGCACCTCGCCGCCGTAGTCATCGACCAGGATGCGGCTGAGCTTGATGACGTTCTTCGCCTTGTTGCGGTAAAGGCCGATCGTCTTGATGTAGCCGATCAGCCGGTCTTCGCCCAGATCGAGCATCTTTTGCGGCGTATCGGCGACCTTGAAGAGATCGCGCGTCGCCTTGTTGACACCGGCGTCGGTGGCCTGCGCGCTGAGCGCCACGGCGACGAGCAGGGTGAAGGCGTTGACATGCTCGAGCTCGCCCTCGGGTTCCGCCTCATGCGCGCGGAAGCGGGCGAAGATCGTGCGGATCGTGTGATAATCGAGCTGCCTGGCCATCGCCCGCGGTATGCAACGCGGGCCTGGCGGCGGCAAGTTGGAAATACGCCTGGCCGTTAACCGGTTTTTTGCCATCCGGGTGCAAGGCTCTGCCGGACAATTGACAAGGCCCCTGCCCCATGACCATCGGATATTCCCCCGAGGCCCTGGTTTACGACCCCATCGGCGGCACCTGGTCGCTGCGCCCGGATTATGACCCGGCACTCCACCGGCTGGAATTAATCTGGGACGACGACGACGACGACGACGCCTATCTCGACGGCGACCAGACCGCCGACGACGTCGGCTATGACGCCACACAGAACGTGCTGGTCCGGACGATGGACGGCACGGCAATCGCCAGGGGCCAGGTCCATGACGAGGACCATTCCGGCCTGACCGTCGGCGGCTCGGGCCCGGTGATCGACATGGAACGGCTGGAAATCGGCGGCAAGCTGGTCGGCTATGTCGTCACCCAGCCGCTGCGGCCCGGTGTGACATATGAAGAGACCTGTTACGACAACGTCACCGCCGGCAACACCTTGCACTTCAGCCGGCTGATCGACGTGATGGGTTTCGGGCCGGCCACGATGATTTCGACCATCGACGGGGATTTGCCGGTCGAGTGGCTTTCCCCCGGCGACCGGGTGATCACCCGGGACCACGGCGCGCAGCCGCTGCGCTGGGTCGGGCGCTTTCACGTCACGGCCCAACAGATGGCCGGCAATCCCGACTTGCGGCCTGTGGAACTGGGGGTCGGGGCCCTCGGCAGCAACGCTCCGACCCATCCGCTGCTGCTGTCACCGCTGCATCGCGTTCTGCTGACCGGCGCCGACGTGCAGTTGCATTTCGGTGCCGCCGAGGTCCTGGCGGTGGCCAAGCATCTGGCCGTGCCAGCCCCGCGCGGCCTCGGCCTCGGCGGTTTCACCTACACGCATCTGCTGTTCGACGCCCATCAGATCGTCCGGGCAAACGGGCTTTGGTGCGAAAGCCTGTTCGCAGGCGGCCGCGCGGACCGTGTGGCGCGGACCAGTGCGGCCCGCCCGCCCGCAGTGATCCGTCATGGCGGCAGAGCGAGACCCTGCCTGGCCGGTTGGGAAGCGCGGTTTGTTGCGGACCTGCGCGGACTTGCCGTGCATCAACGCCCGGCACGGGCCGCCTGACCGGCGAAAGCCGCAGGAATCGGGTCGCGTCGCGGGGCCTGCTGGCCTATCTCTGGATCAGCCAAGGAACCTGCCATGACCGACCAGAAACCCGAATCCGCCTATCACTATGCCGTCATCCGCCGCGCGCTGGACATTCTGGACGCCGCCGGGGCCGAACCGATGCCGCTCGACGACCTCGCCCGCGAAATGCATATGAGCCCGGCGCATTTCCAGCGGGTGTTCAGCCGCTGGGTGGGCGTGTCGCCGAAGCGCTATCAGCAATACCTGACCCTGGGCCACGCCAAGGAGATGCTGCGCAACCGTTTCACCATGCTCGAAACCGCGGCCGAACTGGGCCTGTCGGGCAGCGGGCGGTTGCACGATCTGTTCCTGCGCTGGGAGGCGATGAGCCCCGGCGACTATGCCCGCCACGGCGCCGGGCTGGAAATCTTTTGGGGCTGGTTCGAAAGCCCGTTCGGGCCCGCGCTGGTAATGGGCACGGCCAAGGGCATCTGCGGCATCGCCTTCGCCGCCGAAACCGGCGCCGAGGCGGCGATGGAGGATCTGCTGTCGCGCTGGCCCAAGGCCACCTTCACCGAAGATCCGATGGCGTTGAGACCGTGGGTGCTAAATGCCTTCGGTATGGAAAAAACGCTGGAACCGACGCCGCTCTATCTGATCGGCGCCCCGTTCCAGATCAAGGTCTGGGAGGCGCTGCTGTCGATCCCCTCGGGCCAGGTGACGACCTATTCCGAGATTGCGCAGGCCGTCGGCAATCCGCGCGCGGTGCGCGCGGTCGGCACGGCCGTGGGCCGCAACCCGGTCAGCTGGCTGATCCCCTGCCACCGCGCGCTACGCAAATCCGGCGAGCTTGGCGGCTATCACTGGGGCCTGCCGGTGAAGCGCGCGCTTCTGGCCTACGAGGCCGCGCGGGCCGATGCCAGCGCCTGAGCCCCGGCGGAAAGCTGCCGAAACGGCGTTTTTCCCCCTTTAGTGTGCCCCCGCTTGGGCTGTAGGCTGGCAACATAACACCAGCGAGGCATGAGGCAGACATCATGGCACTGAAGACATCCCTGGCGGCGGCCTGCGCAGGCCTGATCGCGTTGAGCGCCTGTACCGATCCGGCGACGCAGACCGACAACCCGCGCCAGCGCACCCAGGAAGGCGCGGTGATCGGCGGACTGATCGGCGCCATCGCGGGCGCGGCCACCGGCGACGACGCCGGCGAGCGCCGCCGCGGCGCCCTGATCGGCGGGGTGATCGGCGCGGGCGTCGGTGCGGCGGTCGGCTACAACCTCGACAAACAGGCAGCGGAACTGCAACGCGACTTCAGCGACGGGCGGATCCAGATCATCAACAATGGCGACAGCCTGCTGGTGCGGATGCCGCAGGACATCCTGTTCGACATCGACAGCGCCGTCGTGCGCCCGGCCCTGCGGTCTGATCTGCAGGTCCTGGCGGGCAGCCTGCAGAGATATCCGGGCTCGACGGTGCAGGTCGTGGGCCATACCGACAACACCGGCGAGGCGTCCTATAATCAGGGCCTGTCGCAGCGGCGCGCCGATTCGGTCGCTTCAGTGCTGATCGGATCGGGCGTTGCGGCCTCGCGAATCGTCGCCACCGGACGCGGCGAGGATCAGCCGATCGCCTCGAACCTGACCGTCGAAGGCCGGGCGCAGAACCGGCGGGTGGACATCACGATCATTCCGACCGGGTCGTAACCGGCGAGGTCCCCCAAGAGGCCGGGCCGCGCCGCCCGGCCTTTTATGTTGTTTGAGCGCGCATGTGGTCATATGAAATGACCAATTCGCGCGGGGGTGGGATGCCGTTTCAGAAGGTCCAACCGGAAAAGCTGTCACAATCGGTCGTGCGGCAGATCGAACTGCTGATCCTGCGCGGGATCCTGCGGCCCGGCGAACGGCTGCCTTCGGAGCGGGAACTGTCCGACAAGCTGGGCGTCTCGCGCCCGTCCCTGCGCGAGGCGGTGGCGGACCTGCAGGACCGCGGGCTTCTGACCAGCAAGGCGGGTGCCGGGATCTATGTGGCCGACGTCCTGGGCTCGGCCTTTTCGCCGGCGCTGACCAAGCTCTTTGCGGCCCACGACGAGGCGGTTTTCGACTATATCGCCTTTCGCCGCGACATGGAGGGGCTGGCCGCCGAACGCGCGGCGACCCACGGCTCGGACACGGACCTGAAGGTGATCGGCGCGATTTTTGCCAAGATGGAGGCCGCACATGCCAAGCGGAATCCGGCGGACGAAGCGGGTCTGGACGCCGAATTTCATCTGGCGATCATCGAGGCCAGCCACAACGTCATCATGCTGCACATGATGCGGTCGATGTATCAGCTGTTGCGCGAGGGCGTGTTCTACAACCGCCAGATCATGTTCAAGCAGCGCACGACGCGCTCGGATCTGCTGGACCAGCACCGTGCGATCAACGACGCGCTGCAGGCGCGCAACGCTGCGGGCGCGCGGGCGGCCGTCGAGCGGCATCTCGACTATGTCGAGGCGGCGTTGAGCGCGCAGGTCCGTGCCGAGCGCAACGAGGCCATCGCGCAGCAGCGCTTCGAGCACGAGCGCACGCGCTGACAACGCCTTGGAAAGGCGTATCCGGTAGCTTGCCGTGTCATTCGAGCCCGCAACGTCATCGGATAACGACAGCGCTGTCATCGCCTGACAGCGGCCTGACATTGCCTGACCGGACGCAGGTGCGGCGAACTTGCAGCATCGGCCGGTGCGACCTGGCCGCGACACGACCGCAAAGGATCAAAGACCGATGACGTTCTGCACGGCCCACGCCCAACCCCGCCGACCGGTGTTTCAGCCGGCGACCCTTCCGAACGCTCACCGCCGCGAACGACGGCGCACGGCTCCGCAAACGGTTCCGGTGCATGTGTTCACCGATTGGGCGAGCATCTGACCGCACGGCCGTTTGGGCCGGAGGCACCATTTTTCTTCGAAAAATGACCTCTGCGGTCCGCCGTCCCGCAAGGATCGCGGTGCGGCCTCAGCGCGGCGAGAACAGCGCAGGCGCCTCTCCTGCGTTCAGGATCGCGATCTGGTTGCCGAGCCGGGTCTGGACCGCCGGCGAGGCGATGTTTTTCGAAAACAACAGGATGTTCAGCGACCCGCCATAGAGGAAGCCGCCCAACCGGGTCACCCCCTTGGTCACCGGGGTCCCGGCCACGGTTGTGGGATCGAAGGTCACAGATCCGATGGTATTCAGGCCCACCGGAATCTGCGCCACATAGCCGGTGATCTTTTCCTCGGGCGTCGCACCGGAATAGGTGGTCTTCATGATGATCACGCCGCGCTGGAACACCTCGAACTGCGAAAAATCGGTGCCGGGCTGGGCGACGTTGCCGTTGAGCGGCACCCAGTTCGGGAAGTCGTAATAGCCGTAGGTCCCCGCGGCCGATCCGTCGCCGACCTGGACCCGTTCGGCATAGACGATCTCGCCATCCACCGGTGCGTGATAGTGGTGATAGGTGTTGGGCATCAGGATGCAGCTGAGCCCGCTGCCGCCGACGAATTCGCGTTTCAGCGCATCGGGTGCGCCGGCAAGCATCCGGTCCATCGACAGCGGATAGCTCTTGACGTCGATCACGGTGTCGAGCTGCAGCGGGTTGTCGATCAGCGCGCGCACCTGTCCGCGCTCGGCGCCCAGGTTCAGGGTCTGCACCAGCGGGTTCATGATGCAGTCGGTCGGTGAGACCACGACGTAAGAACGGTCGGGCATGGTGACGGGGCGCGAGGGGATCGAGCCGTCGGGCGCAGTCGTGATCGAGCGGGAGAAAAAGTCGTTCCAGTTCCGGAACCCGCCTTCGGGAACATCGTAGTCGCCGATCTCGATGCGCGGATCGTCCATCCATTCCCGGACATACCGGGTCGAGGGTTCGGTATCCATGAAGTCGCCGCGCTGGTCCGAGAAATCCTTGAGGAATTCGGCCAGGACGCGGTCTTTCTGACCGGTCATGGGATTGACGCCCTGGGTGAAGGTCTGAGCCGCCGGGTTCTGGTAGTAGAACCAGCCGATGTCCTGAATGAAGGCGAGGCCGTTATCCTCGTCGCCCTCGATCCGCGGCAGGAACACGCACCAGGCGGTAAAGACCTCGGCGAACTGGCGCATCAGCCCCTCGAAGGGGTCGGTGCCGACGGGCTGCGCCCACATGTTGGGCTGGTTTTCCGGCGTATAGCCCACCGGCGGCGGGGTCATGCCCGCGTTGATCACGGCGATCAGCGGCGCATAGGTCGCGCGACCCCGCGCCATGGCGTTCTGGAACGCGATCAGCGACGCGGCACAGGGCGATCCCGCCATGCGCGAGATCTGCGGGCCGCTGAGGATCCCGGCCTCGAAGCTTGGAACGGCCATATCGAGATTGGCCTGATAATCGGCCTCGGTGACGATCGCGCGGATGCGTTCCGGCACCGCCTGGTCATACGGCAGGGTCTGGGCCGCGGCGGCTGTGGCGGCGAGAAACAGGGCGGTGGTGAGCGTGGTGAAACGGGGCATCCTAAAGCGCTCCTTGTGCAAAATTGGTCGGTGGAATGGCCGGCAGGTATGCAACCAGCCTACTGCCGCCGGGCCCGGCGGTGCAATCCCGGAGTCAGCGCCGAAATGCGTCTATCAGACCGAGTGCCGCAGCCTCGACCAGATCGAGTGCGGTACCGAAATCGCCTGTGTAGTAGGGATCAGGCACCTCGCGGACGCCGGTATCCGGGGCGTAGTCCAATAGCAGGCGCACAGGCGTCGTATTTCCCGCCGGACGCAGCGCCTCGAGCCCGGCGACGTTGTCGTCGTCCATGCCCAGGATCAAGTCGAACCGTTCGAAGTCGGTCCCCGAGACCTGCCGCGCACGCTGCCGGCTCAGGTCGTAGCCGCGCGCAGCTGCGGCGCGGATCGCGGGTCCGTAAGGCGGATTGCCCAGATGCCAGCGGCCCAGCCCGGCGCTGTCGGCTTCGATTTTCAGTCCGGCACCGGCGGCGAATGCGCGAAACACACCCTCGGCCGAGGGCGAGCGGCAGATATTGCCGAGGCAGACGAACAGAACCGACCGGGCCATGAGCCGCCATTGGCCCACAGCCGGTCGAAAAGGTCAAACGCGTCAGCCGCTGACGGGGTGATAATGTCCCTTGGTCTTACCGGCGGTCGCCATCGCCTCCATCGCGTCGGCCATGGTGATCAATTTCGTGGTCCGCCCCGACGACATCGCGCCGGAGCCGCCGACCAGCATCGAGCCCGCGGTCATCGCCGTGTCGTCCGGCATCTCCATGATCGCCACCACGTCCTCGCTGCCGAAACAGAAGAAGAAATGGTGCAGCGTGCCGCCCAGGGCCTCGATCATGCCCCGCGCGGCGGCCTCGCGGTCTTGCGGCGTGTCGATCATCGCGTTGATCGAGTCGGACGTGTATTGGCCCTGAAACATATAGAACGGCATGGGAATCTCCCCCTTCAGGATTGGACGCGCAGGGGCAGGCTAGCATGGCCGGGGCCTATTCCCAAACCAATCCGCCCCTGCGCGCGCCGGATCAATCCGGGGTGGCATAGGCCGTCATGCGCATCTCGGACGCCTCCTCGCGCAGCGGCACAAGATCGGCGTATTCCGGTGAGTCGTACCAGCGTTCCAGCGTTTCAAGGTCGGGGAACTTGGCGATCACCACGCGGTCGTGTGGATCGTTCGAGGTCAGCGGCCGGGCAAACTCCGCCTGCGCAATCATCTCGGCGCCGAAACGGGCGGCCAGCGCCCTGGTTTTGGCCATGTAGTCCTGCAGTTTTTCCGGCGATTTCACGGTTATTTCAGAGATCATCAAAGCGGGCATCGGGGCCTCCTCGGGCTGTTTGGTTTCGGTGGCGATTACGTAAACTTTATTTTTTAATGTATCAAGTCCTTTTTTTATATCTCAACCACCTTGATTTTGGAGTTGGCTGCCCCCATAGACCGATTATGCCCGGCCACCGTTCTTACGCACTGCTTTGCCCGATCGCCCGCGCGCTCGACCATGTGGGCGACCGCTGGAGCCTGTTGATCCTGCGCGACCTGCATGCCGGCCCGGCGCGATATTCCGATCTGATGGCCGGGCTGCCCGGTATCGCGGCGAACCTTCTGTCGGCACGACTGGTCGATTTGACGGCAAGCGGGATGGTAGAAAAGGACGGCGCGGGGCGCGGCGCGCGGTACCGATTGACCGACCTGGGCCGCGCCACCAGACCGATCCTGTTCGAACTCTCCCGGTTCGGGGCCCGGTTGCCGGCACCGGCAGAGCCCGTCGAGCCGGGCAACCGGCGGCATGTGGCGGTAACCTTGGCAGCCGCGGCGGAACGCGTGGCGCCGGCGGATCTGTCAGTACGGGCCGAGATCGTGCTGGACGGGCAGCCGTTTTCCTTCGTGGCCTCCCGCGGCCGGGTATCGATGGAGGAGGGCGCGATGCTGGCGCCGCCGCTGCGGTACACGGGGCGCTACGACCTGTTGGGACCGGTGGTGGCCGGGACCGTTTCGTTCGCGGATCACCTTGACAGGGACGCGACGCTGGAAAGCCTTGATGGCACCGATGCCGCACCCTTTGCGGCGCTTCTGGCGGAGGCGCTGGATGTGATCGGAGGACGGCGGTGACGCGAAAAATCTTGATCCTGACGGGGGCGGGCATTTCGGCGGAAAGCGGGTTGGGGACGTTTCGGGATGTCGACGGGCTCTGGACGAAATACGACCTGGACGAGGTGGCGACGCCCGAGGGTTTTGCGCGGAATCCCGCGCTGGTGCACGAGTTCTACAACGCGCGGCGGAAGAACTGCCGCGAAGCGGCGCCGAACGCGGCCCATGCGGCGCTGGCTCGGCTGGAGCGGGAGTTCGATGGCGCCGTGCGGATCGTGACGCAGAATGTCGACGACCTGCACGAACGGGCCGGGAGCAAGGCGGTGTGGCACATGCACGGGACTCTGAGCAAAGCCGTCTGTGCCGCCTGCACGCATCGCTGGGACGCACCGGCAGTGATGGTGCCGGCGGATCCGTGCCCGGCCTGCGGGGCTGCGGCGACACGGCCGGACGTGGTGTGGTTCGGGGAGTTTCCGTTCTTCATGGACGAGATCCATGCCGCGCTGGAGGTTTGCGATCTGTTCGTCTCGATCGGCACCTCGGGCAATGTCTACCCGGCGGCGGGCTTCGTCGAAGCGGCGGCCGGGGCCGGGGCCGAAACGCTGGAGCTGAATCTGGAGCCGTCCTTCAACGCGACCGCCTTCGGCGAGCGGCGGCAGGGACCGGCAAGCGAGATCGTGCCGGCCTGGGTCGATGAGGTGTTGGCGGAGGGGTGAGCCAGCGTTGTTCGCCTATCGGCCAGTTCTGGACTGGAGCGGACATTGACCGGAATTTGAGAAGCCGCGCCATCGCCGACCCGCGGGGAGGCGAACCCAAGCTTTGAACGGCGCGATTTATACCGGCAAAGTCCGAAAGACCTCAAGTCGATACGCGCCGTCAGCAAATCGCCTGCCCTCCGGGGCGGGTCGGCGATGGCGCGGCGGGGCTGCGCCCCTTGATTCCGCGCCGGGGACAGCGTGCAAATGCCCGCTCCATGCCAAAACCCGCCTTGCAAGCCACGCAAAGCGCATCGCGCTCTAGGAATCGCTGCCTTGATGCTTCTGCATTGCGCCATGGCCCATGCCGCCCGGCCCGGGCTTTCGGTCGTTATCAACGGGGATCTCGACGACCACGTCGCCCGCCTGCTCGAAGGTCAGCGTGACGGACACCGTGGCGCCCTGTTCCAGCGGGCCGGTGAGCCCCATGAACATCACGTGGTCGCCGCCACGGGCCAGCGCGTGGCTGCCGCCGGCAGGAATGACAAAGCCCTCCTCGACCTCTATCATCTTCATCACACCGTCGCCGAGGTCCTTGTGGGTGTGAAGTTCCACCCGTTTGGCGATGTCCGACGACGCAGCGACAAGGCGGTCGTCGGTGTCGGCGGTATTCGTGATTTCCATGAAGGCGGCGCCTGCCTTGGCCATCGGGCTGGAGGCGCGGGCGTAGGCATCCACGATCTGGATCTCGGCCACCGCAGGGGTGACGAGAATCGATACGGCGAAGGCCGCGAATGCGGTTCTGGTGAGGGACATGTTTCGGCTCCTGAAGCGTTGGTTACGTTTGGCGAAAGACGTCAAACGCTGGGCGGAGCGCGTGCCCGGGGTGTATCGGTGCGGGATGCCGCCGCGGTGACCGGCGCGTCCGGGGCAAGGGCGGCAGGCCGATTTGCGGGCGCTACGACTTCGGAAACAGGCGGTGCGGCCGCGTCCATCAGGTGCAGCGCGCAGTCGGGGCAGATGTGGGCCGGCCCAACGGGGCGGCCATCGGCATCGATCCGGACGCTGACCGGCCCGGTGCCCGCGCAGATGACGATACTGCCCGCCGCCGCATTCTGGCCGCGCGCGACCGCCATCGCACCGCTCGTCAGCGCAACGATCAACGCAAGGCAGATGCCGAGAAACGGGGTTAGCCGGGCCATAGGAGAGATATGGCGTCAGGTGCGCCGCAGTGGAAAGCGGCAAAAAGAAGCGGCCCCGTCCGGGCGGGACGGGGCCGTGATCCCAGTTCGGTCCAGGAGGCTCAGGCCGGGGCCTGCGCCTTGGCGATTGCCTTCTTGATGGACAGCGCGTTGGCCGAAAGCTCTTCATCCTTGGCCTTGGCCAGAAAGGCGTCGAGCCCGCCGCGGTGGTCGACCGTGCGCAGGGCCGACGCCGAGATCCGCAGCTTGAAGGTACGGCCCAGCGTGTCCGACATCAGCGAGACGTCGTTGAGATTCGGCAGGAACCGGCGCTTGGTCCTGTTGTTGGCGTGGCTGACATTGTTGCCGACCATCGGGCCCTTTCCGGTCAGTTCGCAGCGGCGCGACATCGCTTTATCCTCATCCTTCGGTGCAAGGCGCATTCGGGGCCTTACAAACGCAAACGGGCGCTGTGACGGCAGCGCCCCTGAATTTCGTCCGCGGGTGATATGCACCGGCACCGCCCGCGTCAAGGGGGCACGCGCATTTGGCTTGCCTTTGGGGCGCGCAGCTGCCTTGACTGGACGCCGGAGGATCGTGTGATGGATTTTCAGCTTTGGCTTGCATTCGTGGCCGCATCGACGGCGCTGTTGCTGATCCCGGGGCCGACGGTTCTGCTGGTGCTGAGCTATGCATTGAGCCAGGGCCGGCGCGTTGCGCTGGCCACGGCGGCCGGGGTGGCGCTGGGGGACCTTGTGGCGATGTCGGCGTCGCTGGCCGGTCTGGGCGCGCTGGTCTTGGCGTCGGCAACCCTGTTCTCGGTGTTGAAATGGGCCGGCGCGGTGTACCTGGTCTGGCTTGGGATAAAGCTGTGGCGCAGTGCGCCTCGGGCGCAACTGGCGATGTACGACATGGCGGCCGGACCGTCGGGGCGCGGGGTGTTCGGGCATGCGGCGGCGGTGACGGCGCTGAACCCGAAATCGATTGCGTTCTTCATCGCCTTCGTCCCGCAGTTCATGGTGCCGGCCGCGCCGCTGATGCCGCAATTTGCGATTCTGATCGGCACCTTCGTGGGTCTCGCCGCGGTGAACGCGCTGGCCTATGCGCTGCTGGCGGACGGGCTGAGGGCCCGCATATCCCGTCCGGGCGTGGTGACATGGCTGAGCCGCGCCGGCGGCGGCGCGCTGATTGCGATGGGGGTGATGACGGCAACGCTGCGGCGCAGCGCCTGAAAGCGCGTGGCCGGTCCCGGCGTCAGTCGTTCAGATGTTTCAAAATCCGCGCCGCAGCGGCGCTTGGGCTTTCTGCGCCCTCGGCGACGGCCTGTCCCAGCCGTTCCATCTCCGCCCGGACCGTGGAATCGCTGCCGAGCCAGGCCAACAGACCATGCCGCACCTCTTCCTCGAACCAGTGCCGGGCCTGATCGGCGCGGCGGGCGTCCCAATGGCCGCTGTCCCGCCGCCAGCCGACCAGCGCCTGCATCTCGGACCACGCCTTTTCCAGCCCATCGCCGGTTGCCGCTGACACCAGCATCGCCTTCGGAAAGCCGTCCGGGTCCTGCGGGCGGCGGCGCAGAAGGCGCAGGGCACCGGCATAGTCGCCACAGGTCCGGGTGGCGGCGGGTTTGAGGTCGCCGTCAGCCTTGTTGACCAGAATCAGGTCGGCGATCTCCATGATCCCGCGCTTGACCCCCTGCAGTTCGTCGCCACCCGCTGGCGCGATCAGCAGAACAAAGAGGTCGGACATTTCGGACACCAGCGTCTCTGACTGGCCGACGCCGACGGTCTCGATCAGGATGACGTCGAACCGCGCCGCCTCGCACAGTGCGATGGCCTCGCGCGTGCGGCGGGCGACGCCGCCAAGCTGGCTTTGACTGGGCGAGGGGCGGATAAATGCGTTGGGGTCGCGGGACAGGCGCTCCATCCGGGTCTTGTCGCCCAGAATCGAGCCGCCGGATCGCGCAGAGCTTGGATCGACGGCCAGCACCGCGACCCGCAGGCCCTGGCCGGTGAGCATGCAGCCGAACGCCTCGATGAAGGTCGATTTGCCGACGCCGGGCGTGCCGGACAGGCCGATGCGCAGAGACTGGCTGCCATGGCCGAGATTCGCAAGCAGCGCGGTGGCCAGGGCGCGGTGATCGGCGCGCTGGCTTTCGATCAGGGTGATCGCCCGCGCCAGCGCACGGCGTTCGCCGGAGGCAACCCTTTTTGCAAGCTCCGTGGTGCTTTCGTCAGCCATATTCCGCCGATCCGTTCATGGCATCTTCACGTTGTCATGATGTCTGGTGTTGTCTTGCCCGCAGCCGCAGCAAAATGTCCAGTATGTCGTCTAGAAATCAGTTATCCGCACTCACGCGTCTGTTGACCCTTTTCGTACTGTGCCTTGCCGTTCCGGCACCTGGCGCGGCGGAAAGCCAGAACAAGGCCGAGTTCGTCATCAAGATCCGCGGGATCACCGCCGGGATCGCGCGTCTGACGGGCATCGAACAGGACGGGCTTTATGCCGTGCGGGCCGAGATCGAAAGTGCGCGTTTGGTCAAGGTGTTCCGCCCGTTCACCTATCGCGGTGCGGCGCGGGGCGGGCTGGAGGGACGGCGTTTGAGCCCGGTACACTACGAAGACACCGCCAATACCGGACGGCGGCAGTCGGAGGTCGTGCTCGACTATGACGGCGGCGTGCCGCGGGTCACCCGCTACGTGTCAACCGTCCCGAACGGCGCCGACAGCCCCGACCCGGCGACGCAGGGCGGCACGCTCGACCCGCTTTCGGCGCTCTATGCGGTTCTGCGGGACGCACCGGCGGCGGATCTCTGCGACAAGCGGCTGGTCCTATTCGACGGGCGGAGGCGCAGCGCCGTCATACTGGGCACGGCGCAGGCGGCCGGTGATGGCATTGTGTGCAACGGCGAGTTCCGGCGGCTGAAGGGGTTCACCCAGAAGGAGCTGTCCCGCCACCGGGCATTTCCGTTGCAGGTGTTCTACACGCCGCGATCCGGCGGCATGCTGCAGGCGCAGCGGGTGTCGATCCAGTCCATCTATGGTCTCGCGACGTTGGATCGACGATAAGGTCCACGTGGCGACCGACCTGCCTATCGATGCCGTTCTGCCGGACCTGATCGCCGCGCTTCGCCGCGCGGGCTGCGCGGTGCTGCAGGCGCCGCCCGGGGCGGGCAAGACCACGCGGGTGCCTCTGGCGATGCTCGAGGCAGGACTCGTCACAGGGCGGATCGTGATGCTGGAGCCGCGCAGGCTGGCGGTTCGGGCCGCAGCCGAGCGGATGGCCGAAACGCTGGGCGAGCCGGTGGGGCAGAGCGTCGGCTACCGGATGCGGGGCGAAACCAGGGTGTCGCCGGAGACGCGGATCGAAGTGGTGACCGAGGGCATCCTGACCCGGATGATCCAGTCGGACCCGGAACTGGCCGGGATCGGCGCACTGATTTTCGACGAATTCCACGAACGCTCGCTCAACGCCGATCTGGGGCTGGCACTGGCGTGGGAGGTGCGTGGCGCGCTGCGCGAAGACCTCGTCGTGCTGGCGATGTCCGCCACGCTCGATGCCGATCCCCTGGCAGCGATGCTGGGCGGCGCGCCCGTTGTGACCTCCGAGGGCCGGAGCTTTCCCATCGAAACGCGCTGGCTGGACCGCCCGGTGCCGAAAGACGCACGATTCGAGACGGCGGTCGCTGGGCTGGTGCGGCAGGCTGTGGACGAGACCGAAGGGGGCGTGCTCGTGTTCCTTCCCGGTGAGGGCGAAATCCGCCGCGTTGCCGGAATGCTGGACGGTCGGCTGCCTGCCGGTGTCGAGGTTCGTCCGCTCTATGGCGCGCTGCCCTTTGCCAGACAGCGCGCGGCGATTGCGCCGGCCTTGTCGGGCCGCAAGGTGGTGCTGTCGACCGCGATCGCGGAAACGGCGCTGACCATCGAGGATATCCGCGTGGTGGTGGATGGCGGCAGGGCGCGCAGAGCGCGGTTCGATCCCGGCCGAGCCATGTCCCGGCTGGTGACCGAGCGGGCGACCCGCGCCGAGGCCGCCCAGCGGCAGGGCCGTGCCGGACGGGTGGCGCCGGGGATCTGCTATCGCCTGTGGGCGAGAGGCGAAGAGGTCGGGATGCAGCCCTATCCGCCGCCGGAAATCGCGGCAGTGGATCTGACGGGCCTGGCGCTGGAACTGGCGCTTTGGGGGTCGCGGGACGCGGGCGATCTGGCCTTTCTCACGCCGCCCTCGCAGGGCGTCCTGGCCGAGGCGCGCGGATTGCTGCGCGACCTTGGCGCCCTCGATGCGGCAGGTGCGATCACCCCGCACGGCAGGGCCATGGCCGCCATGCCTCTGCATCCGCGGATCGCACATATGCTGCTGTCCGCCGGGCCTGGGGCCGCGACGATGGCGGCCTTGTTGTCCGAACGCGACCCGCTGCGGGGCGCGGGGGCCGATCTCACGCTTCGGCTGGACGCTCTGCGCGATCCGGTCAGAGAGCCCCGCGCCGCCCGCGCACTTCACCGGATCGCCGCCGAGGCCGACCGTCTGCGCACGGCATTGCAGCGACGCGATGGCCCCTGCGTCGGAGAGGGCCGAGACAGGCCGTTCCCCGCGGGGCAGCGAACACCGTCACCGGGCGCTCTTGCCGCCTTGGCCTATCCCGACCGGGTCGGGCTGCGGCGCAAAGGCGATGCGCCGCGCTGGGTGCTGTCGGGCGGCACCGGGGCGGTGATGGACGCCGCCGATCCGCTGGCGGGCGCGCGGCTGATCGTGGCCACGGATCTGGACGGCGCAGGACGCGAGGCGCGGATCCGGCAAGCCGTTCAGATCGGCGAGGCCGATCTGCGGGCGCTTTACGACGACCGGATTGCATGGCGGGATGTCTGCAACTGGTCGCGGCGCGAGCGTGCCGTGGTGGCGCGGCGGCAGGAGCGGTTCGGCGCGCTGGTGCTGGCCGACAGGCGGTGGGACGACGCACCGGCGGACGCGGTGGCCCTGGCGATGCTGGACGGCGTACGCGATCTGGGGCTGCCCTGGAGCCCGGCGGCGCGGCGGCTGCAGGCGCGCACCGAATTCCTCCGCACCCAGGGCGCGGATTTGCCCGACTGCTCGGACGCCGGATTGACGGCGGCGCTGGAAGACTGGCTTTTGCCCTATCTGCCGGGGGTCCGGACGGCGGCAGAGTTGAAGGCGCTGGACCTCGCCGCACCGCTGCGGGGGCGGCTGGGCCGGGACGGTGGCGAGATGCTGGACCGGCTGGCGCCCGGTCATGTCGAGACGCCGCTCGGCCGGAAGGTGCCGGTCGACTATGCCGGAGGCGTTCCGGCCATCGAGGTCCGGCTGCAGGAGATGTTCGGCGTGACCGAGCATCCGGTGGCCGGCCCGGACCGGCTGCCCGTGAAGGTGACGCTGCTGTCCCCGGCGCAAAGACCGTTGGCGGTGACGACCGATCTGCCGGGGTTCTGGGCGTCCGCCTATGGCGATGTGCGCAAGGACATGCGCGGGCGGTACCCAAAACATCCCTGGCCGGAGGATCCGACCAAGGCCGAACCGACCCTGCGCGCCAAGCCACGGAGGCAATAGGGGCCTGTCCGCCGCCCCAGAGCCTTTGCCGCCTGAGCGCAATCGTGGCCAGATGACCCGGCTTCGTCAGTTGCCCCAGGGGCCGTGGTATCCGTCGCCGTCCCGGTCGGTGCGTTCGAACCCGTGCGCGCCGAAGAAGTCGCGCTGCGCCTGGATCAGCGCAGCGGTACCGCGGGCGTGGCGCATGGTGTCGAAATACGACAGCGCGGCGGCCATGGCCGGGACCGGCTGGCCGGAGAGGCTGGCGCGCGCGACCAGGCGGCGGAGCGCGCCGATATTGTCGTTCAAGAGCCGGGTGAAGGCGGGCGCGAGGATCAGGCTGCCGCCGGGAAGGTCACCGCGGAAGGCCGTGGCGATGTCGTCGAGCAAGGCCGAGCGGATGATGCAGCCCGCGCGCCAGATCTCGGCCGTGCGGGCCAGATCGAGGGTCCAGCCGAACTCGTCCGAGGCGGCGGCGAGCAGCGAAAAGCCCTGGGCATAGGCGATGACCCGGGCGGCCAGCAGCGCGCGTTCGAGATCGGCGTCGAGCAGGATCGGGCCCGGGTCGGAGGATTGGGGGCCGTGCAGGCGGTCCTGCCCGATCTCGCGCAGATCCTTCACGGACGACCACGACCGCGCACCCACAGCGGCCTCGATGGCCGATGCCGACTGGCCAAGCTTCAGCGCTTCGATCACGGTCCAGCGCCCCGTCCCCTTTTGCCCTGCCCGGTCGAGGATGACATCGACCATCGGCCGGCCGCTTTCGGGATCGGTCGCGGCGAGCACCTTGGCCGTGATCTCGGCGAGGTAGGATTGCAGCGGGCCGCCGTTCCAGTCCTCGAACAGCGCGCCGATCTGGGCGGGTGAGCGGCCGTCGGACTGGCGCAGGATGCCGTAGACCTCGGCGATCATCTGCATGTCAGCATATTCGATGCCGTTATGCACGGTCTTGACGAAATGGCCCGCGCCGTCGGAACCCAGATGGGCGGCGCAAGGGGCGTCCTGATATGTCGCGGCGATGGCCAGCACGATGTCCTCGATCTCGGCAAAGGCCTCGGGCGCGCCACCGACCATGATCGACGGACCGTTGCGCGCACCTTCCTCGCCGCCCGATACGCCCATGCCGACAAACCGGAAACCTTCCGCGCTCAAGGCGGCCTCGCGGCGTCTGGTGTCGTTGAAGTCGGCATTGCCCGCGTCGATCAGGATGTCGCCCGGATCGAGATGCGGTTTCAGGGCGTCGATGGTGGCATCGACGGGCGCGCCAGCCTTGACCATGATGATGATGGCGCGCGGCGCGGTCAGGGCTGCGGCGAGGTCGGCAGGTGTCATGGCCGGAACGAGGCTGGCGGCGAGATCGCCCGCAGTGCCGATGAAGTCGCCGATCGCGCTGGTTGTGCGGTTGTGGACCGCGACGGGGAAACCCTTTTCAGCGATGTTCAGCGCCAGGTTCGCGCCCATCACGCCGAGCCCGATCAGCCCGATCCTTGCCTGTGCCATTGCCGCCTCCCTCGCGTCGTTAGGGCTAACGTACCGGCGCGTGGCAGCAATTCAAGCAGGGATTGCGGCGGGGCCCCGCCTATTTGCGAGGCCGGTGCCGGGGTATCTGCAGCATACTCGTGCCATGGGCGGACGGGCTTTGGAGGAATTGCGGTGAACATCGCGAGGATGGTGCGGCACCTGCGGGAATCGGGGCGGGTCACCTGATCCATCCAGCGAAGGGCCGGCGCGTGCCACCGACGGCCACGCCGGCTGTCGGTGCCGCTGGAACGCGATGCGTCGTGCTTGTATCGCGAGCAATATTGGTCTGGAGCCGTCGTTTCGGGTTGGGTGACGAGCCGCGCGAGGGCGGCTTCGATGTCCGCTCCAGGCCAGAACCGATACAACACAGTCCCGCCTGATCTCATCCCGTTCTAAACGCCGAGGCACCAGCGCATGATGGCCTTCTGGGCGTGCAGGCGGTTTTCGGCCTCGTCGAAGATCACCGAGTGGGGGCCGTCCATCACCGCGCTTGTGGCCTCTTCGTCGCGATGCGCGGGCAGGCAATGCATGAAAAGCGCATCCGGTTTGGCATGGGCCATCAGCTCTTCGTTCACCTGGTACCCGCGCAGCTGATTGTGACGGCGTTCGCGGGCCGATACTGGGTCATGCATCGACACCCAGGTGTCGGTGGCGACGAGATCGGCGTTCTGAACCGCCTTTGCGGGATCACGTTCGATGGTGATGTGGGGGTGCAGTGCGGGCTCGGGGTCCAGTGTTTCCGGGCCGGTGAAGACCAGGTCGAAGCCGAATTGCTGCGCGGCGTGGGCGAAGCTTGCAAAGGTGTTGTTGCCGTCGCCGGACCAGACGACCTTTTTGCCGCCGATCGGGCCGCGGTGCGCCTCGTAGGTCATGACGTCGGCCATGATCTGGCAGGGATGCGAGCGGTTCGTCAGGCCGTTGATGACCGGCACGGTGGCATATTCGGCCATCTCCAACAGCGTCGCCTCTTCGAACGTGCGGATCATGATCAGATCGACATAGCGCGACATCACGCGGGCGGTGTCGGCAATGGTTTCCCCGTGACCCAGTTGCATGTCGGCGCCCGACAGGACCAGGGTCTGGCCGCCCATCTGCCGCACCCCCACGTCGAACGAGACGCGGGTGCGGGTCGAGGGCTTTTCGAAAATCAGCGCGACCATGTGGTTGGCAAGCGGCAGTTCGGCGTCGGGCGTGCCCTTGGGCCGGCCGTCGCGCGCCTGCTTCATCGACTGGGCGTGGTCGATGATATGGCGAAGGTCCTCGCGAGAGGTTTTGTGAATGTCGAGGAAGTGGTTCATTTTACGTCGCTTTTGGCTGGTGTGTGCGGGGCGCTGCCCACATACCCGGTGAATTTCGGTCAGGATGAAGGGGCGTAGGTGAGGATCTGCACCATTTCACCGGTTTCGCATCGTCGCTGGGCGTGCGGGCGAAAGCCGGCGGCGCGGTACATGGCGATACCCCGGGAATTGGTCAGGCGCGGATCGGCTACGACCATCGGAGCACCCTGGGAAAGGAGTTGATCGGAGTACAGGCGCGTGTAGGCCTTGGCATGGCCCTTACCCAGAGAACCGGGTTCGCCGAGCAGGGTGTCGATCGCGCGGGTGCCGCGCGGAAGGTCGCGATAGTGCCCTTCCGCGTGGGCGTCCCAGTTCTGGATGTAGCCGATGGGCGTTTCGGCGTGAACGATGTGCATCTGGCAATCGCCACCGTCGATTTCGCGTTCGATCAAGGCAATCTCTTCGTCCGGGCTGCCCCAGATCCCGACGACATGGCGTTCGGCAAGCCATCGGCGCAGCAGCGGATAGTCGGCGCGGGTCACTTTGACGAACCTGTATTCAGACGGCGGCATCTTGGGCGAGATCACTTGCGGCCTGGTCGAGGCGGGTGACAGCCTCGGCGATTTCCGTGTCGGTGATGGTCAGCGGCGGCAGCAGGCGAACCGTGTTGTCCGCCGCAGGGACCGTCAGCAGGTGCCGGGCATAGCCCGCCTTGACGACATCCGTGTTGGGGACCTTGCAGACAAGGCCAAGCATCAGGCCGGACCCGCGGACCCGGTCGAAGACATCCGGATGTGCCGCCACCAGGCCTTCGAGTTTCTGCCGCAAGAGACCGGCCTTGCGGTTCACCTCGTCCAGAAAAGCCGGCTCGGAAATGATCTTTGTCGCCGCAAGACCCACGGCGCAGCCCAGGGGATTGCCGCCAAAGGTCGAGCCATGGGTGCCCGGGGTCATTCCCGACGCGGCGTCTTCGGTGGCGAGCACCGCACCGAGGGGGAAACCGGCGCCGATCCCCTTGGCCACCATCATGATGTCCGGGGTGATCCCGGCCCATTCATGGGCAAAAAGCCGGCCCGTGCGGCCCATGCCGCATTGCACCTCGTCGAGGATCAGCAAGATCCCCGTTTCGTCGCAGAGATCGCGCAGGCCCTTCAGGCACTGATCCGGCAGCGGCACGATGCCGCCCTCGCCCTGTACCGGTTCGATCAGGATGGCGGCGACGGTCTCGCCTATCGCGTTGTAGAACGCGTCGTGGTCGCCCCAGGGAAGGTGAATGAAGCCGGGCAGCAGCGGGCCGAAGCCCTTGGTCATCTTTTCCGACCCTGCGGCGGCGATGCCCGCCGAGGACCGGCCGTGAAAGCTGCCCGAGAAGGTGACGATGTCGGTACGCTCCGGCTGGCCTTTGTCGTGCCAGTACTTGCGGGCCATCTTGACCGCCAGCTCGCAGGATTCTGTGCCGGAATTGGTGAAGAATACCGAGTCGGCGAATGTCTGATCGACCAGCAGGTCCGCCAGGGCCTGCTGATTGGGAATCTCGTAGAGGTTCGAGACATGCCAGAGGTTCTGTGCCTGGGCGGTCAGCGCCTCGACCAGCGCGGGATGGGCGTGGCCCAGCGCGTTGACCGCGATGCCCGCGCCGACATCGAGATATCGCGTGCCGTCCTCGCTCGTCAGCCAGCTGCCTTCACCTTTGACGAAAGCGAGGGGCGCGCGGTTATAGGTCGGCAGGACGGACGGGATCATGGATTTGGTCCTTGTCGGAAAGAAGCCTGGATGTGCCGGATCGGCAATGGGCTGTCAATGTTTTGAAGGGTGCGCTTGGCGCGCAAGGGCGAGCGTGGCCGGACGGATCAGCGTCGGCGTCGGATGGGCAGGGTTGGGCTGCAGATGCTCATGGAACGCCTCTTAGGCGAGAGTGCCGGTCAGGGAAAGCAGAAAAAATCACCGCGACTGTGGCAGGACGTGTTTTTTTAGGAACCGCATCCGGCTTGCGCTGGCCCGAAGTTGTCGTTCGCGACCCGCATTCTGGCGCGGAATCAAGGCCGAAGGCCGCCGCGCCATCGCCGACCCGCCCCGAAGGGGAGGCGATTTTCTGACGGCGCGTATCGCATTGAGATCGTTCGGACTTTGCCGGGATAAATCGAGCCGTTCACAGGTCCGGGTCGCCTCCCCACGGGTCGGCGATGGCCCGGCTATTCCCTTAATGAGCGACGGCAACTACAGGCCAAGACAAAGCTTTGCAAATCACCCGCAATGCATCGCGCCCTAAACCGACCGTGCCGCCTCGGTCAGGTTCCTGAGCTTCTGCATGGCAAGATCCCGCCCCAGAAAGCCCAACCCGCAATCCGGTGCCGCAAGCAGCCGGTCGCGGGGCACGTGCTGCAGCACCTCTTCGATCCGGGCGCGGATTTCCTCGACCGGTTCGACGCGGGACGAGGCGACGGTGACGAAGCCGACGATCAGGGACGAGCGATCAAACAGGGTGAAAAGCTCGGCCGGATTGTGGCGGTGGGCGTCCTCGATCGAGATCTGGTCGACGATGCCGTCGACCCCGCGGGCGATCCGGACATAGGCCTGCTGGTCGGCCTTGGGATAGTCGGTGTCGTCAAGCCGGTTGGGATAGCCGCAGCACATGTGCATCACGCGCGTAACGCGCTCGGGGACATTGTCGAAGCAGGCCGCGAGCGTATCGATGCCATAGGCCAGCGCCGCATTGGGCTTGCGGGCGAAGATCGGCTCGTCGATCTGGATATAGCGGCAGCCGGCCTCGGCCAGCGCGCGCACCTCGTGGTTCAGCGCGGCGGCGAGATCCGCCGCGAGGCGTTCGGGGTCGCCGTAATGCTCGTCCGCCGTGGTGTCCGAGATCGTCAGCGGTCCCGGCAGCGTCATCTTGACGGGTCTGTCGGTTGCCGCCTGGGCCAACTGCCAGTCACGCACCAGCACGCTGTCGCCAACGGCGCGGACGGGGCCGCGGATCGCCGGCAGGTCGGCCTCGTACGCACCGTTCCGCAGCACCCGGTGGGCGAGGTTTTCAAAGTCGAAACCCTCGAAGTGACGGCACTGGTAGTGGACATAATTCTCGCGCCTGATTTCGCCGTCGGTCGGTATGTCGATGCCACAGGCCGTCTGATCCGCGACGGCCTCTGCCGTGGCGCGGTCGAGTGCCGCCTGGATTTCAGAGCCTTCGGACCAGGTTTTCAGGACCCTTTCGTTGTAGTCTTCGACATCGTGGCCGACCTGGAACCAGTCGGTGATCGGCACGTAATCCGGTTTCGGGTAGGCGCCGATGCAAGTCGTTTTCAGTGGCATGGCACGGGCTCCATCAACGGTCCGACAATCTTCCTGCCCGATCGCCTTGCACCGCGCAATCCCCTCGCATCGGAAATTCCGATTGCGCCCCGCGCGTCATGGGCGCATGAGCCTGACCATGTTCACTCCACGCGCGCAGAATCCGCCGCTGGCCATCGGACTGATGCTTTTGGCGACCGTGTTCATCGCTGGCACGACGCTGTTGGCCAAGGCGCTTGGCACCGGGCGACTGGGGCCGGACTTGCACCCGCTGCACGTCAGCCACGGGCGGTTTCTGTTCGGGTTTCTGACGGTGGTGGCGGCAACGCTGATCATGCGTCCGGCGTTCCACCGGCCGCACTGGCCGCTGCATATTGCGCGATCGATACTCGGCTGGGGCGGCGTCACCCTGATGTTCGCGGCGGTGGCGTTCATCCCGCTCAGCGATGCCACCGCGATCAGTTTCCTCAACCCGGTCTTCGCAATGGTGTTCGCAATCGCGTTTCTGCGCGAACATGTCGGACCGGTGCGTTGGGCCGCCGCGGCAATCGCCTTTGCCGGCGCCATTGTCCTTTTACGCCCCGGGCTCGACAGCTTTCGGCCCGCCGCGCTGCTGGCGCTCGGCGCAGCCCTGGTGATGGGAGCCGAGATCACCTGCCTCAAGCGGTTATCCGGGCGCGAGGGGCCGTTTCAGATCCTGCTGATCAACAACGCCATCGCACTGACCGTGGCGAGCCTGGCGGTCGCCGTGGTCTGGCAGACGCCGACACCCGTACAATGGGCGGCGCTGGCCGGGATCGGCGTGCTGATGGCGGCAGCGCAGATGTGCTATGTCAATTCGGTGGCACGGGCCGATGCCAGTCTGGTGGTCCCGTTCAGCTATGCGACGCTGGTCTTCGCGGCGATTTACGACCTGGCGGTGTTCGGCGTGATCCCCGATGCGGTGTCGATCCTCGGCGCACTGGTGATCGTCGCAGGCGGCGCAATGCTGGCCTGGCGGGAAGGGCGCCGGCAGAGGCGATCCTGAGGCTCCGGCCGGATGCCCGGCAACGCAAATCCGTCTCAGATCCGGATGGCTCAGGCCTTCAGCCGGTAGCCGCGCCTGAACCAGTGCCAGCACAGCAGAAGGACCATCGCAGTGGTCAGGCCCACGACAAACAATCCGGTCCAGGGCGAGCTGTCGGATCGACCGATCATACCGAACCGGGCGCCGTCGATCAGGTAAAAGACCGGGTTCAGGTGGGTCAGTGCCTGCATCAGCGGCGGCAGCGATTGGGCGGAATAAAACGTCCCCGACAAGAAGGCGAGCGGCGTGATGATGAAGTTGGTAATGGCCGCCATATGATCGAATTTCTGCGCAACGATCGCCGCCACGATTCCAAGACCGCCAAGGAAGGTGGCACCAAGGATGACGAAGGCGATCAGCCAATGGGGATGCGCCACGCCGGCGCCGATGGTCAGCATCATGCCGGTGACAATCACCGTCGCGACAACGATTCCGCGGCCGATCGGGCCGGCCATGTAACCGGTGAGCAGCTCCAGAGGCGACAGAGGCGGCATCAGCGTGTCGACGATGTTGCCCTGCACCTTCGAGATCATGATCGATGACGACGTGTTGGCAAAGGCGTTCTGGATCACCGTCATCATCAGGATGCCCGGCGCCAGGAACTGCACGAAGGGCACGCCCATCACCGCGCCGCGGGCAGGTCCGATCGCCAGCGCGAACACTGCAAGAAACAGGCCCGCCGTGATCAGCGGCGCCAGGATCGTCTGGGTCCAGACGCTCAGGAAACGCCGCACCTCGCGGCTTGCCAGCGTGTAAAGGCCAAGCCAGTTGATCCGGCCGAACCGGCGAACGCCCATCTGCAGTGTCTGCGCCATGGTAACTGCCCCTTAATCCTGCCTGCGCTTGTATCCCGCCCAGAGGTGACTACAATAGGGCGCTGACCAGATGGACCAGAACGGCCAGAATTGGCGCGGGGATGCACTTCCCGTTTCGCTTGCCGTGTCACGGAATTGAGGATGAGACCATGTCGTGGACCGACGAACGCGTCGAGCTTTTGAAGAAGATGTGGGGCGAGGGTCAGAGTGCCAGCCAGATCGCCAAGGAGCTTGGCGGGGTGACGCGCAACGCGGTGATCGGCAAGGTGCATCGGCTGGGCCTGTCGAACCGGGTCGGCGGCACCCCCGCGGCGGCCGCAAAGCCGGCCAAGGAAGCCCCCGCCGAACAACCCGCGCCCGAAGCGGCCCCGGAGGCCGCAGCCGAAGCGCCCGAGACCGCTCAGGTGACGTCAATCGTGCGCAAGCCGATCATCCCCGCGGGTCAACCCTTGCCCCCGCAACCTTCGGCCAACGAGATCAGCCCCGAAGCCCTGGCCTCGGTCCGCGAGGTCGAGAAGAAGGCCAAGAAGATCAGCTTGATGGAATTGACCGAACGGACCTGCAAGTGGCCGATCGGCGACCCCGCGACCGAGGATTTCTGGTTCTGCGGCCTCTCCGTGCAGCCCGGCAAACCCTACTGCGAGGCGCATGTCGGCGTCGCCTTTCAGCCGATGAGCGCACGGCGCGACCGGCGCCGCTAGCGGCCCGGGCCCGGCAACGGCACGGCGCGCAGGTCCTGCTGTAACTTAGCTGACATTCGGCGCAGTTTCCCGCCTGTGCGAACCGGCGCGTTAACCCTGCCTTAACCCGGATTGGCGACCTTCGCCGTGACCGTTGGTGGGGAAATTGTGATGACCCAGTCCGCCCTGGCGCAGGCCCGGACAATTCAGGATAGATCCTACTCGCTGACCGAACTCGGCCTGCTGGATGCGCCTGCCGAGGCCGGTTTCGATGCGATCACCCGGCTGGCGCTGCGGCTGTTCGACGTGCCGGTCGCACTGATTTCCGTCATCGACGAACCCAACGACCGGCAATTCTTCAAAAGTCAGATCGGCCTGCGCGACCCCTGGGCCGGTATGAGCCAGACCCCGCTCAGCCATTCCTTTTGCCAGCATGTGAAGGCCAGCGGCACGCCGCTGGTGGTGCCTTATGCCCCCGAAAACGCATTGGTCTGCGGCAATCCCGCGATCCGCGACCTCGGCGTGATCGGGTATATGGGCGTGCCGATCCTGGCGCCGGACGGGCAACCCATCGGCGCGCTTTGCGTCATCGACGGGCAGAGACGCTCGTGGACCGACGAGAACGTCGGCCTGCTGGCGGATCTTGCCAACTGCGTCAGCGACGAGATCGCGCTGCGCAACACGGTCAAGCGAAACGCGGCGCTGTTCGCCCAACTGGAGGCGGCGCATCACCGGATCTGCCGCTACACGGCTTTGCGCGAGTCAATCGTGATGGCGTTCATGGCGCCCGAACTGTCGGTTGACGACCGGTTTCAGGCGATGTTGCGGGCGGCATGCACGGCGCTTGATCTGACCCACGGCGCGATCGTCCGCATCGCCGGATCACGCGCCGATGCCGTCTTTGCCGTTCCGCCGTTCGACGACCGGGCCGGGGGGGAATGCTTCGGCACCGGCCAAACTTTGTGCGCCGCCGTCGCCGGCGGCGAAGCAATCCGGCACAGCCACGATCTGACGCGGTCTGAGCTTGCGGGGCGAGCGAGCGTCTTTGGTCATGTTCCATGCACGTTCATCGGGGCGCCGATCGTGATGAACGGCGCGCTCTACGGCGTACTCGAGCTAAGCAGCCGGGTGCCGCGGGCCGCGCCCTGGGGCGAGGAGGAGCTGTCGGCGATCAGCATCGTCGCGATGTTCGCCTCGGCGCACTTGGCCCTGCATGGCGAGATCGCTGCGCTGAAACGGTCAGAAACGGCGCTGGCCGGACATCTGCTTGATGCCAAGCGGCAGACAGGAATGGATCTCTTTACAATGGCGATCAAGGACAGCTAGGTCCGAGACACGTTCCACGGTTCAACCGATTATCCGCCACGCCTTACGGCCGACCGCGACGTTTGCTGGCTTCGCAATCTGCTGCGTGTCTCGCGGCCCCTCCGGAACCGTCTGCCCCAAGCGCCCGGACCGTGCGGCCGATCAGTTGTTCCCGCTCAGCATCTCCAGCAACCCCTTGCGGGCCCGCTCTTCCAATTCCTGTTTCAGCACGTCCTCGACGTCGTCGAGCGTGTCGACCTCGACGCCCAGTTCGTCCCGCAACTTGTCCACCACCACCTCTTCGGCCTTGGTCTTCAGCTCTTCGACATCGTCGGCCAGCTCCTGCCTTGCCAGAGCCTCCAGATCGAGCTGGAATCTCGGGTCGGCCCAGCTGCCGGTGACCATGACCGGTATCTTCAGGCCGCCATTGGTCTGTCCCTCGAGCAGCGCGGCGGTCAGCCGGTAATCAAGCGTCTGCGCCCCTATGCCAACCGTGCCTTTGCCCGTCGCATCAAGCAGCGGCGCAGTCAGTTTGAGGTCGTCGTTGCGAAGGACGCCGTTTTCGACGGCGAAGCTGGCCGAAATGCTGTCGAAGATCGTCTTCTGCCCCTCGCCCACGTAGGAGGCATCGAGGTTGCGAAGCATCCCGACAAGATCCAGCCCGCGCAGCTCGCCCTGCCCAACTTTGACAGAGCCTTCGCCCGAAAGCGAGTTCATCAATGCGGCCATGTCATCGCCCACGGCAAGCAGGTTGACCGCCACGTCTCCGCCAGCGAGCAGCCGGTCAGAGCCCGCCATCTGCTGCAACAGCGGCTGCAAAGCCAGACCGTTACCCTTTAGGTTGGCGCGGGCCGACAAACCGCCACGGCTGTTGACCACGAATGACCCGCCGACGGCGCCGCCATAGGCGGCAAGCTCGCGGATTTCCGTCACCGCGCGGCCGCGGTCGAGCGTTGTCAAAAGCCGTGTCCGGCCAAGCTGCGCCACACCCAGATCGATGCTTTCGGCAGCAAGCTTGATCTGTGCATCCAGAGCTTGCAGCGCACCGACATCGATCGGGTCCCGCGGCCACCCGGTGGCTGCGCCGGCCTCCGGTTCATCGGCGGCCCCCGCGCCGCCCGTCGTCGCCGCCGTGAAATCGAGCGCGCCCGCGGTGAGGTCGGCGGTGACCGAGGGGCGGTCTGCAAGCAGCACATCCACCGCACCGCCGAGCACATTCTGGTCCAGCCGGATCGTGCCGTTCCGCAATGTGATGCGGCCCGACTCGTCGAACGTCACATCACCGCCCAGCCCGATCCGGCGGCCAAGGCCCGCGGGAACATCGGGGGCGGCAAGGCCGGCCAATCCGAAGATGGCGCTCCGGTCCGAAATATCGGCATCGATCTGCCCGCCAACCGCGAACGGTTGCAGCCCGGCAAGACCGTCGAAGCCCAGCTTTGAGCCGCCAACGGCCGCGTCTGCGATCACCGGAACCGCGCCGCCGGAAAGCAAAGCGGCGAACTCGGCGACGCGCATGTCGAGCGAAAGGCGCTGACCGTTCATCGCCGCCGAGAGCTGCAGATCCGCGGCCCCCCGGAACTCAGGCACGTGCAATGCGGCGTCCAGATCGCCAAGCTCGGTGCGGCTGCCGCTGGAATGATCGAGATAGGTAACGCGCGCGTCGGTGATGATGGCCTTGTCGAGCGAGAAGCCCGAGAGATCTGCTGTGGCGCCGGGGTCGGCGGCGGCGTCCGGCGACGAGGCGGGCGCGGCGAGATCCCAGTTGGTGCGGCCATCTGCCGCGGCTTCGAGGAGGATGCGGGGGGCATCTGCCTCGATACGTGTGATGCGGATGTCACCGCCCCAGAGCGCGGCCATATCGACGCCGATCGAGAGGCGGTCCGCCCGCAGCATGGGACCGTTTTCCGACCATGCCGCATTTGCGACGCTTACGGCCCCGGTAGAGATGCCGAGTTCGGGCCAAAGCGTGGGGCGGATGTCCCCGCCGATCGCCAAGGCCCGGCCGGTCGCGGATTCGAACTGATCGGCGGCGAGCTTGGCGATGCGGTCCGCCGGTAAAAGAAAGAGGACGGCAACGGCAAGACCGGCCAGGGCGAAGAGGCCAAAGAAGATCCGGAAAAGCCAGCGCATGGTCGGGTGCTCCTGCTCGTTGTTTTTCTTTGATGATAGCAGGAAACGGGACCGGCTCAAAGGGCGCGATCGGGGCGGGTCCGGACGACGTATCCGGGCTTGGGCACATCCTTGGCCCCTTGCCGCTGCAATGGTTGGCGATGCCAGTTGCTCGTCCGGACCTCGCCGGAGGACCGCGCCGAACGGGCGGCGCGCATCACAGTAGGCCAAGTGCCTTTCAACTACCTGAGCGCGGCAACGGCCGGTCGGGCGCGGGGCACGAAACGGGCGCCGACGCGCTTAGGAGGCCGCCTTCAGCGACGGAGCCGTGGCTTTTTCCCGCGCCTTTGAAATCACCTGCTCGCGCTGCACCGCGGCCTGGCCGCCAGAGGTTTCCTGGAACAGCGCCAGGCTGGAGGTGTCTTCGTCCTGCGGGGGAGTGGTGGCAAGATCGGTATAGGCGAACCGGTCGGGATCATCCATCAGGCGCTTTTGCAGCCGGTTCGCCCGCCAGACGCCCCAGCCCAGTGCCGTCAGATTGCGGACGGTCTTGGCCCAATGGCGCGGATAGAACCGAAGCGGGCTTTCAAGCGGCAGGCCGGGGCGGCGGTCGCGGCGGTGTCTGCGGCGTAAAAGCCCCCCCTCGAGCGGATGGATGCCTTCGAGTTTGTAGAGCAGGAAGAATTCGGTGACTTCGTTGAGGTTGACGCCCTTCTTTTTCTGCGACATCGACCGGCGTCCGATGCGTTCGATGTGCTCGGGTGTGTAATAGGCGAACCACGCGTCGCGATAGGCCTGCTCCCATTCCGCATCGGACATCACCGCATGGTGTGTCACCCGCTGGTTGATGTCATATTTGTTGGGATCGGGATCCATCCAGACGCCGTCTTCCACAAGTTTCTTGTGGTCGGCGGACCCCGGCAGAGGGGTGAGGACCGCAAACTCCAGAAGATCGACCGGCAATTCCTCCTGGATGATCTTGATGTCGCGCAGGACACTGTCACGGGTATCGTTCGGCAGTCCGATGATGTAGCCGGCGGCCAGGGTGGCGCCGTGTTTGCGCCAGGCCTGCATCATCGCGCGATATTCGGTGATCTTGTTCTGCCGCTTGTTGGCGGCCAGGAGGTTGTCGGGGTTGATGTTCTCCAACCCCATGAACACACGCTCGACCCCCGCCCGGCAGGCCTTGTCGATGAACCCGTCGATCTTGTGGCACAGCATGTCCACCTGGATCGTCAGCTTGACCGGCAGCCCCTCGACCTCGCGCAGGTGGATCAGC
>JAAUYH010094025.1_pt1 | contig 65329 bp, 53 predicted proteins | sample 7278061 | NCBI WGS metagenome assembly JAAUYH01 (sample SAMN14350203, study PRJNA611818) | marine sediment metagenome | isolation source: surface marine sediment (0.6m) | place: French Polynesia: Moorea | collected 2018-08 | reverse complement strand
TCCCGATAGAGCTGGAGCAGGAAATCGCGGCAATGACGGTGAAGGCGCGGGCAGGGGAGGTTGTCGCGGCTCCCGCCCTCTGATGCGATCGTCGATCAAGCCTTCGTAAGACCCCTCACCCTCCCACGCTGACGCGCGGGCCCCTCCCTCTCCCCTTGTGGGAGAGGGAGGGACCCGCGCGTAAGCGTGGGAGGGTGAGGGGTCTCAAGAAGGCTTGATCGAAGATCGCATCAGCAGGTCGGCGCCTCTACGGCTTCTCCTGCCCTGGCCTTGACCGTCAGCGCGGCGATCTCCCGCTCCAGCTCTATCGGGAAGGGCTGCAGGCCCGGCGGACGGCCGGCGCAGCCGCCGTCGAACATCCAGGCGATGCCGCGCAGCATGAGCGCGGTGTAGATCTCGAACAGGTCGCGGCCGAAATGGGCGGCGTCGCCGGCCAGGTTCAGCAGGCTGCCGCGGCCGAGCAGGAACAGGTGGCGGTCGCCGAGCTCGATGCGCTCGACATGCCGGACGATCTCGCGGTGGGGATGTCGGTAGAGCCAGTCGATGTCGATCTCCCGGTTCAAATGGCCGACATTGAACAGCAGCGCGCCCGGCCGCGCCTGCCGCAGCTCCGCCTCGCACAGCACGTCGGCGACGCCAGTCGCGGTGACGACGATCCGGCAGGCGGCGAGTCCCTCGGTCAGGGTCACGGTCTCGCAGCCGAAATGCTGCGCCTCCAGCAGGCGCACCGGGTCGCGCTCGGCGACGAAGACATTCGCGCCCAGGCTCACCGCCCGCTGTGCCACCCCGCGCCCCACCGGGCCGAAACCGATGACGAGGACCCGGCGGCCGAACAGGCTCATGCCGGTGATCATCGAGAAGGCGGGCCAGACCGCGTCGCCGACATGGAACCGGTTGTGCAGCCCGTCCTTCAGGCGGATGTCGTTCCAGTCGAACACCGGGAAGCCGAGCTCCAGCCCGGCCAGCCGGTGGATGCCGGTGGTCGTCGCCTCCAGCGCGCCGGTGACCGGGGTGCCCTTGGCGACCACCGCCTCGATCAGCTCGCCGCCCATGTCGGAGAGGAACTCCGCGCCGCAGCCGCTGACGATGTCGAGATGGGCGCGGTAATCGGCGTCGCTCATGCCGCTCCAGCCCAGCACCGAGACACCCAAGCTGGCGAGATAGGCGGCGGCACGATCGTCGGTGCTGTCGACATTGCAGGCGCCCATCACCACCGAGGCGCCGGCCTCCACCAGGGCGGAGGCGACCGGAATGAAGTCCGGCGTGATGTGCTGCCAGCAGGCCAGCGTGCGGCCGTGCCAGTCCCGCCCCGCCAGGGCCCGGCGATAGGCCTCGGTGACCGGCATGATCTCGGACTGCCACTCCAGCGCCTCGGCCGTCAGCGCGTCGGCCAGCGCCAGGTCCTTGATGCGTGAGTCCGGAAGGTCCATGGCCATGTGGTGACTAACGTCCGATGCGCCAAAGCTTCAGAACCGTCATTGCGAGGAGCGTCAGCGACGCGGCAATCCACTCATGTGGCAAGCCGTGGATCGCCACGCCTTCGGCTCGCGATGACGATGCTGGTTGAGCGGCCGCTAATCCGCGACGGCGGCCGAGTCTTCAGGCGACGGTTCCGCTGCCGCCGGTTCCGCCGGCTGCGCCGGAGCATGTGCCTCGGCGCCTTTCCGGACGAAGCGCCGGCCGCAATAGCCGCAGTCGACGGCGTCCTTGGTGCCGAAACTGTAATAGACCATCGGGTGGCCGAGCGCGCCGCCGCCGCCGTCGCACCCGACGCTCTCGGTATGGGCGTCGACCTCGATGATTTCGGGCGGCTGGGTGCTGGGCATCGCCGGGACCTCGGGTTGACCGTGCGGAATGCCGGATGATACCCATGGCGGCTGGCCGATCAACCGGCTTCGCCCCACAACGCAATGGATTCCGCCATGGTGGCCGAGCCGCTGGCGCTCAACGACCTCGACCCCGCGACCCTGCCGACCAGCGCGGTCAGCGTGAAAAAGCTGACCAAGGTCTACAAGGGCAGCGGCAAGTCGCCGCCGAAGGAGGCGCTGAAGGCGATCGACCTGGCGATCCCGCGCGGCTCGCTGTTCGGCCTGCTGGGCCCGAACGGGGCCGGCAAGTCCACCCTGATCAACATCCTGGCCGGGCTGGTGACCAAGACCGCGGGCGAGGCGTCGATCTGGGGCTACGACATCATTCGCCAGGCGCGACAGGCCCGCTCGGCGATCGGCGTGGTGCCGCAGGAACTCAACATCGATCCCTTCTTCACGCCGAAGGAGCTGCTGGACCTGCAGGCCGGGCTGTACGGCGTGCCGAAGAAGCAGCGCATCACCATGGAGCTGCTGGAGGCGGTCGGCCTCGCCGACAAGGCGGAATCCTATGCCCGCACCTTGTCCGGCGGCATGCGACGGCGGCTGATGGTGGCCAAGGCGATGGTGCATTCGCCGCCGGTGCTGGTGCTGGACGAGCCGACCGCCGGCGTCGACATCGAGCTCCGGCAGCAGCTCTGGGCCCAGGTCCGGGCGCTCAACAAGGCCGGCACCACGGTGCTGCTGACCACCCACTACCTGGAGGAGGCGGAGGAGCTCTGCGACACCATCGCCATCATCAATCACGGCGAGGTGGTCGCCTGCGACAGCACCCGCAACCTGCTGCGCCGGCTGGACAGCAAGACCCTGACCGTGCACCTGACCGACCCGCTGGAGTCGGTGCCCGAGGAACTGGCGGACTACCAGGCAGCACTGACGGAGCCGGATTGCCTGCAGGTGCGCTACAAGCCGAGCGCCACGCGCCTGGGCGAGTTGCTCAACGCCATGGACCAGGCCGGGGTGCGGATCACCGACATCACCACCGAGGAGACCGATCTGGAGGACATCTTCCTGCAGATCACCCGCGGCAGCCATGATCGCTGAGCGCCGGAAACACCTTCGCAATGCTGCCGGTGCTACACTGCGGGCCGCGTAAACCGAGAGCAGCCTGACCGCGATGATATCGATCCCCCGGATATCGCTGGCCGTCATCCTGATCCTGGCGCTCGGCGCCTGCGCCGGCCGGCTGCAGCCGATGGGTCCGGAAGTCCAGGCGCCGGCCCTGAACGGCGACGCGGTCGTCACCGGCGACGGCTATGTGCTGCCGCTCAAATCCTGGCTGCCGGACGGCGAGGTCCGGGCCGCCCTGGTGGCGCTGCACGGCTTCAATGACTATGCCAACGCCTTCGCCATGCCCGGGCCGGTCTGGGCGGAGGCGGGGATCGCCACCTACGCCTATGACCAGCGCGGCTTCGGCGCGACCGAGGAGATCGGGATCTGGCCGGGGACCGAGACGCTGGTCGCCGACGCCCGCGCCACCCTGGCGCTGGTGCGCCGGCGCCATCCCGGCGTGCCGGTCTTCCTGCTGGGCGAGAGCATGGGCGGCGCGGTCGTCCTCACCACGATCGCCGGCACCGCCGAGACCGGCCCGCCGATCCCGGTCGACGGCGTGATCCTGGTGGCGCCCGCCGTCTGGGGCCGCGACACCATGCCGGTCTACCAGCGCATCCCGCTCTGGCTCGGCGCCACCTTCGTGCCGGGGCTGACGCTCACCGGGCGCGGGCTGGACATCACGCCGTCCGACAACATCGAGATGCTGATCGCCTTCTCCCGGGACCCGCTGGTGATCAAGGAGACCCGCATCGACACCGTCGACGGTCTGGTCGACTTGATGAGCGCGGCGCTGGACGCGGCCCCGAGGCTGTCGGTGCCGGCGCTGATCCTCTACGGCGACAACGACGAGATCATCCCGCCGCCGCCGATCGACGCGATGCTGCGCCGGCTGCCGGCCGACCGCCATGTGGTGGCGTTCTACGAGGACGGCTTCCACATGCTGCTGCGCGACCTCAACGGCAACATCCCGCAGGCCGACATCGCCCATTGGATGGCCGACCCGGCAGCCCCCCTGCCCTCCGGCGCCGACCTGCGGGGCGCGGAACGGCGCATGATGCTGGCCGAACAGGCCTCGGAATAGGGCGGCCGTTTCCGCGCTGGCGCGTTCTCCCCGGTTCCCGGAGTCCGGGACGTGCATCCCTCCCAAAGCGCAGCCGCCTCAACCGTCATTGCGAGGAGCGGCAGCGACGCGGCAATCCATTGTTGGCCGAGAGAGTGGATCGCCGCGCTTCGCTCGCGATGACGGTGGTGTTTCGGTTCGCCGCCGCTGCCCGACATGCGACTTTGCACCGCGCATGCTTTGGCGTATGGTGCCGCCCGCGCCGCAACCGGCGCCTCCATGCGGACCCGTAGCTCAGCTGGATAGAGTGCTGCCCTCCGAAGGCAGAGGTCACAGGTTCGAATCCTGTCGGGTCCGCCATTCTCCTCAAATCGGGTTTTGGTCGATCGCCTCTGGCGGTCCGGCCCCTACCGGATCACCTCGGGCAAGACGACGCCCGACGCCCCGCTGGGCATGGTGGTGCCGAAGATCGTGCTCAAGGTCACCGCGATGTCGGTGGTCGCAACGGGACGGGTGACCCTGCCGGGCGTGATGCCGGGGCCGCCGAAGAGAATGGGGACATGGGTGTCGTAGCGCCATGGCGAGCCGTGCATGACGGATACGGCACCCTGGCCGAGCAGGAACGCATAGGGCGCCTGCACAACATAGATGTCGCCGGATCTGGCCGGGTGGAAATTGCGCCGGATCGGCGCCTCGAGAAAGTCGCCGCGCTGTTCCGGGAACGGCACTCTCGGCATGGCCATGGCGATCCCATCCCGGGCCGACAGGCTGTCGACGACCAGCCGTTCGATCGCCCGCGTGTCCGCCCCGGCCGAGGCGATCGAATCATGGTCGAAATAGATGTAGGGGCGGAAGAAGGCGGTGATCGCGTCCTCGACGCCGAAAACCTCGAGGATCTCGGCATTCAGCTGATCCATGATCTCGTCGGTGCGGCTGCGCGCCGCCGCAAAGCCCCGATCGGTCATGAACTCCGCCATCTCGGGCATGCCGTGATCGGAGGACAGGATGTAGAGCACGTTTGCCTGGCCCACCTCGGCATCGAGGAAGCCGAAGAAATCTGCAAGGGTCCGGTCCAACTGCCGCATCATCTCTTCGTTCTCCAGGCTGGAGGGTCCGAAGATGTGGTTGGCGACGTCGACGCCGGCAAAACTGACGCTCAGGAAATCCGGGTATGCGTCCTGCCCGAGCGCTTCCGCCAGCACCGCGGCCTTGGCGAACTCCGCCGTCAGCTGGTCGCCCAGGGGGCTCAATAGGACCTGCGTGTAGTAGAGCCCGTCGTCCGGGTCGCCATAGGTGTGCGGGAAGGTGCGGCCGAACCCCCTGAGATCGGCCTCGTAGGGCCGGTCGTCATTCGCGGCCAGAAGGTAGCTGTCGAGCGGGTCGCCGAGTTCCCACCGCGTTCCGATGGCCGCATCGGCCGGCCGGTCGGCGTTCCACGCGATGACCCAGTCCGGGTATTCGTCGTAGTAGTAGGTGCTGGTCTCGTAGGCGCCAGTGGCCGTCGACATCCAGAACGCCTTGCCGCCATGCCCGGCCATGGAAACGGCCGAACGGTCCTTGCCCGAGATGCCGATGACCCTCGAGCGGCCGTTGTTCGACTTGGCCAACTCGTCGCCGAAGGTCGATGCCAGGATATTGGCCGGAGACCGGCCGCTGACCGTGGCAATGGCCTGCGCCGGATCGAGCTGGTCGACCTCGCCCTCGAATCCGGGGACCGGCAGGATCGGATGGTCGGGATCCTCGATGTTGTAGCCCAGCCGTCCGCTGGCGCGGTCGAACCACGCATTGCCGATCATGCCGTGCTCGGAGGGATGTGCGCCGGTCGCAAGCGTCGTGTGTCCAACGATCGTTTCCGTGTTGGCATGCAGGTGGTGGGCATCGGTGTACCAGACGCCGCCGTCCATCAGGCGCCGGAACCCGTCCGGACCGAAACTGTCCCGATACCGGCTGAGCAGGTCGCCCCTCAGACCGTCAACGGTGATCTGGACGATCAGCCGCGCGTCCGACGGCGACGGGGCGGTCTGCGCGGCAGCCGTCAGCGGCAGGAGAGCCGCGAGCAGCGCAGTGGCAAAGCGGGGTCGATGCATTCCGGTCTTTCCCATCTTCGGGTCGCCTGGGGCGTGATACCCAATTCTGCCCGAAGACCAAAAGGGATGCAGCGTCGCATCACGACGTCGCCAGCCGGAACCGTCGGCCGGCCCGACCTGTCGCGGCCGGCAGAGGACAGACAGGAGCATTGTGCATGGGCTCGCAGGCCCGCGAAGGCTGCGGGCTTAGATTCGACCGCAGCCGGGTCCGCGACGCTTGCAGCCGAACAGCCGTGGGTGACGGCGACGGAACCTAGTTGCCGCGGCGATTGAGCGACAGGCGCTGATACATGCCGGCAATGTTCAGCGGCAGCCAGTTCTCGTATTGGCCCCACTCCTTGTAGGCGTCCATGGTGACGGCCTGCTGGGTTTCTTCCAGCGTGCTACCGGCCCGCAGATGCGCCAGGACCTCGGCGCGAAGATCCTCCATGTAGCCTCGGAAGGCGGCGACATCCTCGGGGGTCCCCAGCGGGCCGTGGCCCGGCGCCAGGATGTCGAAGTCCATGCCCTCGACCGCTTTCAGGGACTCGATCCATTCCGGGATGTAGGCGTCGGGGAAGTCGCGGAAGGCCAGGGTACGCACCGGGATGAAATCGACCGCGAACAGGGTCCGCTCGGCCGGGAAGGTCATCACGATGGAATTGTCGGAGTGGTTCTTGCCGACATGGTTCAACTCGACGGTCTTGCCGCCGAGTTCGATGGTCAGGCTGTCGCGGAAGGTGATGTCGGGCACCGCCGTCGGCCGGCCCTCGCCGATGATCTGCGTCTTGGCGGCCTCATGGGCGACGATGATCGCGGTGTCCGCGAACACCTCGCCGCCGGAGATGTGGTCGGCGTGGTCGTGGCTGTAGATCAGGTACCGGACCGGCTGGCCGAACCGGGCGTCGAGCTCGGCCTTCAGCCATTGCGCGGCCTCGGCATTGATCGGATCGGTGGCGATGATGCCGTCGCCGGTCACCAGGAAGACCGAGTAGTGGAAGTTGTTCTGGAAGCGGTAGAGGTCGCCGGCGATGTTGGTGATCTCGCGCCGGACGTCCTGGGCCGATGCGGCGGTTGCCAACAGAAGCGCGACGGCGGTGATCGCCATGTGGCGGAACGAACGGATGAGCGGTGCCATGGTGTCCTCCCTTTACCGGTGTGACACGCGTCGGTACCGGGATATTCCCCGTTCTTTCGCAACCGTGAAAATCAACTCGTCGGGAGCGGTGGCCGCCGGGCCGCGTCAGTCCGGGAGGATCAGCCCGCCATCCTCGTCAGCAAGCCCGACCAGAACCGTCGCGCCGTCGTCATCGACCCGCAGTACGCCGAAGTCGGCTCCGGCATAGAGCCGGGCGTCGCCCTCCTGGAAGAAGAACGACTCCGCACCGTAGCGCAGGGACCGGCCAGACCCGGCTTTGCGGTAGGCGATGCGGATCTCGCCCGGCGCCAGATCCCCGCCGTCGTCCGGCCGGGCGTAGCGGCCGACGCCCGTTTCATCGACGGCAATGATCACGGTTCCGCGCCAGGGCAACTCTTCGACCGTCCGCCAATCCGGATAGGTGTCCTGGCGATAGCGCAAGCGCATGTAGTCGCCCTGGATCAACGAACGCGGGTCGACCGGGGCGAGGCGCAGCAGGACCTGGTGGCCGTCGTCCACGATGCGCTGCTTCTGCGCGATGGTCAGGCTGGACAGGCCCAGGACCAGGACCGTCCCAAGGACGACCAGCGCGGCGCGCCACCGGCTCATGACGCGGCCTTTCCGGATTTACGGCCGGCGACCAGCCACCAGCAGGCCAGCACCACCAGCCCGACACCGGCCAGCAGGAAGGACTTGTTCAACAGGGTGATCTGGAGATCGTAGTAGAACCGCCAGAAGAAATAGGCCTGCAGCAGCGTGCCCAGAAGCGCCAACGGCCAGGAGCCAAGCACGAAGGCCAGGGTCAGGATGACCAGGGCGGCGCTGCCGCCGGGCGGCAGCAGCAGGCAGACGGCGACCGCCGCGGCGGCGAAGGCGGCGAGCTCCATGCGGACCCGCGGTTCGACGGTCCGCCGCCACAGCACCGAGACCAGCCAGCCGAACAGCGCGATGTGCACCGCACGCGCGGCCCAGCCGCCGGGGATGATGTCCAGCCGACTGGCCAGCCCGGCGACGATCGCGAGGATGGGCGGCATCAACAGCAGGGCGAAGGCCGTGGCCTGCAAATCGATGCGGGGTGGCCGGCACCACAGCACGACGCCGGCGACCAGGAACACCGATGCGACGTCGAGGAAATACGGGACCTCCTCGGTGATGAGCGTGACGGCGACCAACGCCACCGCCAGGCCGGACACCAGAAGCTGCAGGATGATGCCCGTTGCACGGGCGATCACGACGGCTGACAGCCCGATGCTGGTGACCGTGGCGAACCAGATGGACTCAGCCGCGAGGCCCACACCCGCCGCCGCCATCGCGGAACCGGCGGCGGCCAGAGCGGTCGCGAAGGAGGCGCGGAAGGCACCGCCGGAGACCGTGGCGAGCATGGCGATGCCGCCTGCGAAGCAAAGCAGGCCAAGCCCGGCGAGAATGAATTCGGCACCGTCGAAATCGTCGAAGACCAGCCCCATCAGCACCAGGAAGAACGCCACGATGGCGATGGCCGTGACCCAGGCGCCGATCGCGAGGAGGGCCCGTACATACCAGGGTGTGTCCGGGCCGTCATGGGTCTGTTCAAGCACCGCGGTGGCGGCCTGCGGGTCGATCCCGAAATCGGCGCAGAACTCCTGGACCCCGGCCATCACCGCCCCTCCGGCAAGCGCTGGCGGATGGCCGGCAGCACGATCGCGACGGTGCCGGTGACCGCCACCAGCCACAGGACGACGACGCCGATGCCGAACAGCGAGCGGCCAAGATCGTCGAAATCGATGTCGATCACCGCATCGATCAGCCGGACGCCGACGGCCATGGCGAACAGGCCGGCAAAGCCGGTCGCCTGGGTGATCGCCGGGAAGCTCGGCACCACCCGCATGTAGCCGAGCCCGGCCGCCGCGATGGCCAGCACGAACAACGCCGTTCCGAGAACACTGTCATGCCAGTCGAAGATGTGGCCGAAGGCGGTTCCGTAGAGGGCCGCGAGCACCGCGAACAGCACGATCTGCCGGGTCCATTCCGGCGCCAGCCATGCAGCGCCCCGGGCCACCGCGATCTCGCGGATCACCGCGGCGACCGCCAGCAGGATCGCCGGCGGCAACGCGACCTCCTCGGGCTGCACCAGGTCCATCGGCACCAGCGCCTGGCCGGTGACGAGGCTCGTCGCCGTGCAGGCGACGACGAGCCAGACCAGCCAGTGGGCGGCGCTGCGGGACGCCAGGGTCCAGGGCAGGATCAACACCGTCCATACCAGAAACAGCTCGAAGGCGTCGGCACCGGTCTGAAAGACCTGCCCGATCACCGCCAGCAGCACGCCCGTCAGCACGCTGGCGCCGATCAGCAGAGCCTGCCCCGCCGGCCGGTCGAAGCCGGCCAACCAGGCGCCGAAGACGCAGATCAGCAGCCCCGCATCGATGACGGCGAACTTCGCCATCGCCGGCATGTCGGCCCAGTTGTAGGCGAAGAAGAACAGGATCCCGGCCAGCAGATGGGCGACGCCGGTCGCCAGCAACGCCCGGCCGGCCCACCGCGCCCAGGCGGCCTCGTCGCGCACCTGGTGCACCGCCTGCAGATAGCGCGCGGGCGGAATGAGGCCGGCGCGGCGCAGCGTCGCAAGCTCCGACGGCCCGATCATCCGGTCCGGTTCGCTGGTCGGTCGATTCGGATCACGGGTCCACTAAAGGCGCGGCCAGTGGACAATGCAATAGGCCGACGAACCGCGGCCGTCGCATCCGGAGCAGCGGGGCACGCCGCCCGGCGATCAAATATTCCTGATCGCGTCGGCGGCGTTTGCCGCTTTGGCGGCGTGGGCGGCGGCGCTATGCTCCGGCCGCGTCTTGAACGGAGCGGAAGATCATGGCTGAGCGCGACGTCGCAACCCTGGCTGGCGGCTGCTTCTGGTGCCTGGAGGCGGTCTATCTGGACCTGGCGGGGATCGATCGGGTGGTGTCCGGCTATATGGGCGGGCATGTCGACAACCCGACCTACCGGCAGGTCTGTAGCGGCGAGACCGGTCATGCCGAAGTGGTGCAGATCACCTTCGATCCGGCCGTCATCACCTACGATCAGCTGCTGGACGTGTTCTTCACCATCCATGACCCGACACAGCTGAACCGCCAGGGCAACGATATCGGCACCCAGTACCGCTCGGCGATCTATGTCCATTCGCCGGACCAGGAGGCCGCCGCCCGGGCCGCCCTGGATCGCGCCGCGGCGCTGTGGGACGGCCGCATCGTCACCGAGGTGACGGCGGCGGAGATCTTCTGGCCGGCCGAGGACTACCATCAGGACTATTTCGCCAACAATCCGGCCCAGCCCTATTGCGCGGCGATCGTGGCGCCGAAGGTGGCCAAGGCCCGCGCCAAGTTCCGCGCGCTGCTAAAGGGTGCGGCCTGACCCCTTGCGCCGTTGCCTCGGTGCAGCCGCCAGATCCGGCGTGAGCGGACGCCTCGACGGCCGCGAGAACCCGATGGCGGCGATGGTCGGATCGCCGGGCGCGTCTAGTCGATGAACTTGACGCCCATGCGCTTGTTGTCGCGCCAGGCCACGCGGCAGAGGCGCGTCTCGCCGCTGTCGAAGACCAGCATGAAGCTGCGTGGCAGCTTCTCCGGCAGCTCCATCAGGATGAGGCCGGCGCCGGCATGGGAGATGTTCATGATGCGGCAGGGTATGCCGCCGCCCAAGTCGATCGTCGCCGACTTCATGGTGGTGAAGCGCCGGTACCTGCGGGCCTCGCGGTCGCCGCGTGGCTCGCCGTCGACCGGTGCCCGGGCGACCGCCTGCTCGCCGCCGAGCCCGTTGGCGCGGGCCACGACGGACTGGACGCGGCTGATCAGCTCGGCGCGCGAGAACGGCTTGAGCAGGTAGTCGCTGACACCGAAGGCCAGCGCGCCGAGCTCGCTGTCGCGGTCGACCAGCCCCGACAGGATGAGGAACGGCGTCTTGACGCCCCCGTCGCGCAACTGTCCGACGACCTCGTAGCCGTCGATATCCGGCAGCATCATGTCGAGCAGGATGAGATCGAAGTCCTGGCGCTTCGCCATCTCCAGCGCGGTTTCGCCGAGCTCGGCCCAGGCGCACTCATCCGCGACGCCGCGCAGCATCTCGCGCACCGCGGTCGCCGACTCCGAATCGTTTTCCACATGCAGTATGCGCAACGTCAGACACCGCGATCAGGGCCACCGGCCGACTATTCCGCCGGCATCCTATGAGCGAATGGTTAATGAGCCATGCAGACCGGCAACCAGCCACCAAGCGGGCGCAAGCCTTCAATCCTCCAGGACCGACAGCAGGACGCCCTCGATCAACTGGCCACTGTGCTGGTTGAATTCGCCGCCGCCGGCCCGGGCCAGGTCCCGAAAGAAGCGCCGGCCGCCGCGGCCGCCCATCAGAAAGGACCGGGTCGGCACGAACAAGGTGGATATCGCCCGTCTTGGGCCGCTGTTGGCGTATTGACTGGCCATGCGCAGGGTGTAGGACTGGTCCGGCTCATGCGCCGCGGCGTCGCCGATGACGATGATGGTCTGCTTGGCGCTGGGGCGGAACGCCATCCTGAGCGCCTCCTCCAATCCCAGATCGAGGTCCTCGTGCACGGTGCGCCCGCCGACCGGTGAGGCGCGCAGGCTGGACATGAAGCCCTGGATGCGATCCAGCGAGGTGTCCGTCGGCGTCAAGGGGAAGGACTGGACCACCCGGCCGGGAAGCTCGCGGTCGCGATAGGTCACCACCCCGACCCGGAGCGACGGCACCAGCCGCTCGAGGATGCGCACGATGCCGGCCATGGAGTCGCGCAGCTCGCGGATCACCTCGCCCATGCTGGCGGTGGTGTCCATGACGAAGACCAGGTCCAGCTCCTTGATAATGCGCTGGTCGATCTGGGCCTGCAGTTCGGCGATCCGCTGCCGGTCGCTGCCGGACCGACCATCGGCGGCATCGGCCTCCTGGCGCAGGCTGATCGCGGCGGCGCGCAGCTCGGCGGCGGCGCGCAGGATCTCCTCCGCCTCGGCGATCTTCTCCTCGGTGGCGGCGCGGTCGGCGGCGGCGGCGGCCTGCAGCGCCTCCATCTCGGCGACCTGCTCCTCGGTCTGCGCCAGCACGTCGTTCATCGCCGCGTTGGCGTCGACGGTCATCCGGTAATAGGGCATCAGGATCACCACCAGCAGCACGAAGGTGCCGGTCGCCATCGCCAGCACGTCGAGCGCCGACATGCTGAAGATCGAGACCTCTCGGCTGGGGCGTTTCATGGCCGCGCTGCCCGCATCAACGGTACGTCAGATCGGCAGCTCGTCGCCGAGCCGCGAGACGGTGAGCCGGACCCGGCCCAGGGTCAGCGTGTCGCCATCCTCGAGCCGGCAGGGTTCGAACGGCGTCAGCAGCTTGTCGTCGACAAAGGTGCCGTTCAGGGAATGCACGTCCTCGACGAACAGCCCGCCGGCGCCGCGCCCGATCCTGAGGTGCCGGCGCGAGACCGACGGATCATCGACCATCAGGTCGCACAGCGCCGGATGCCGGCCGATGGTGATGCCGAGATAGGTCGAGGCCAGCTGCGACTGGCCGATCAGCAGGCGGAGCGGACGCCCGGTTCCGTCGGCGCCATCCAGCCGCCAGCCGCCTTCCAGTTCGTGGTCCATATCCATCCCCTTCCTGTGCCTAGAGCCCGTTCGGATCGAGCACCGACAGCAGCACGCTTTCCATCATCTGACCCTGGTGGTCGACATAGTCGCCGCCCCCGGCGGCGGCGAGGTCGCGGTAGAATTCCCGGCCGCCCGGCCGCCGGCTCTGGGTGAAGATGGCCGACACGGCGCGCGGCAGCTCCTCGGACGGGGCGCTGCTCTGGAACTGTCGTGCCAGCGCGAAGATGCCCGGCAGCTCGTTGGGACGGTCGGGCGCGTCGCCGATCACGATGATCCGGCCCTGGGCGTCGTTCCGCCAGTTCATGGCGACGGCCTCGGACAGGGCGACGCCGACCGATTCCGGATGGTCGTCGCCGCCGCGCGCGCTCAGCGCCTCGACGAAGGCCTGGATGCGCGGCAGGTTGGCACCGCTCATCGGGCTCAGAGGAAACGCGCGGGTGACGTATTCCTCGCCGCGATCCCGGAACGCCACGAAACCGACGCTGAGCGACGGCGCCAGCCGGTGCAGGACGCGCACGATGCCCATCAGGTTCGCCTGGATGTCGGCGATCTCCTGCCGCATGCTGCCGGTGGTGTCCATGACGAAGACCAGGTCGAGATCGGCAATGGCGATGCTAGCCAGCTCCTGGTCGAGCGAAGCGGTCAGCTCGCCCAGCTCCTCCGACCGTGCCGCCGCGATGGCCAGCCGCTGCTCGGCCTCCGCCTTGGACGCCTCGGCCTGCTGCAGCTCGTCGCGCGCCCGGGCCATCAACTCGTCCGTGGAGCCGCGCTCCTCCGCCGCCTCGGTGGCGGACCGCCGCGCCTCGGTCAGCGCCATGCCGGCCGCGGACATCTGCGCCTGGGCGCCCTGGAGATCGGCTTCGATCGAGGGCTGCTTCAGGTAGAACGGAAACAGCAGGACCGCCATCAGCACGAAGACGCCGAGCGCCGAAGCGAACAGGTCCAGCGCCGATATGCTCAGCAGGTCGAGGGTGCGGCGCGGCCGCGACAGCATCGTGCGCTCACTCCTCGTATAGCCGGTTGATCAGGTTGTCGAGGCAGTACTGGCCGACCTCGTTCAGCGCGCCCTCCTCGCGGGCCTGAACGATGTGCTGGATCAGCACCAGGATGGCCGCCATCACCAGGGCCAGCAGGGTGGTGTTGAAGGCGACCGCCAGTCGCTTGGTCAGTTCCGCCAGCAGGGTCGGGTCCTGCACGTCGACCTGGCCCGCGAAGGCCAACGCCAGGGAGATGCCGATCACCGTACCGATGAAGCCGAGCGTCGGGATCGCCCAGACCACGTAGCGCACCATGCTGTAGCGCAGGTCGATCTCATGCAGGTAGAGCTCCAGGCTCGAGTTGAGCAGGGCGTTGGCCTGCTCGATCGAGCGGCTGGTGCGGAACTGCAGGATCACCCGCTGGATCATCCGCGGCAGGAATCCGCCCTCGCGGCCGCCGGCCTCGTAGCTGGCCCGGGCCTGGGCATAGATGCGCCGGAGCTCCGGCGCCTGCAGGATGGTCGTCTCGTCCTCCGGAAGGTAGCCGAGGCCGAGATGGACCCGCTCGGCCCGTGCCGAGCGGGCCCGCACGAACAACTCGCCCAGGCCCACTCCGAACACGATCCACATCGCATTCTGCACCGTGAAGGGATAGGTCGCGCGGTCGCTGTCCAGCAGGATTACCGCCACCGCGTCCGGCAGCACGTATTGCAGCACGGCGATCAGGGCGACCGACAGCACCAGGCTGACCAGGATCACCACCGGGTGCGAGATCAGCCGGCGGCGGACGGGCATGTCGAGCGCGTCGACGGCGTCGGGCTTGAATGTCGTGTCGGCCATCTCGGTTTCGCCTCAGTACCTAGAGCCTCTTCGGCACGATCTCGCCGGTCTCCGGATCGCGCTCGACCCGGCCGCGTGGCGGCTCGGCCGCCTCGCCCATGCCTTCGTGGCGCCAGCGCCCCTTGCCGGCGCCGGAGCCCCGCCCCGGCCCGCCCTCCGGCGCCAGCTGGTCGCCAAGCAGCGACTGCACGGTGCAGTGGTGATCGCCCAGGCGCAGCGGCTCGTCGGCCGCGACGAAGGCCTGGCGCACCGCCTCCCAGGGCCCGTCCGCTCCAGCCCGACGCCAGGTTCCGGTCTCGCTGGCGCAATCGGTCACATGGTAGCGGCCATCGGCGGTGGCGACGATCTCGGCGTGCCGCCGCGCCACGCCGGCATCGGCCAGCACCACATCCGCATACGGGCTGCGCCCGACGACAAAGCTTCTGCGGGTCATTCCGCTCCTCCCCCCAGCGCCGCCCCGGCCGGCGCGTCCGGCCCGGCCTCGTCCGCCACCGGGTCCTCCTCGACATCGTCCGGGAAGGGCTGCACGACGCCGTCGGCACGGGTCTGCGGCTCGCGGTTCCCGGCGAGTTGGTTCGCCTCGATAGAGACCTCGACATCCTTTTCCAGCGCGATGCCGAAACCGCCATTGTTCTCAATCGTGTTCGAGTCCAGCGCACCGCCCGCACCGGTCAGCGCCAGGACGCCGTGCTCGACGTTGTCGGCGATGGTGTTGCCGTTCAGGCTGGGGCGCCCGCCGGCGCCGATCACCACGCCGGAGAAGGCGTTGCCGCTGATGGTGTTGCCCTCGAGCCGGCCGCGGCCATCGTCGAAGACGAACACGCCGGCCTGGCGCGACGCGGCGATCCGGTTGCCGATGATTTCGGGATTGGCCTGCCCGCGGATCTCGATCCCCGAGGCGCCGGCCTGCTGGATCGTGTTGTCTGCGAACCGGCCGGCCGCGGCGGCGTCGAACACGATGCCGGCCATCCCCGTCGCCTCGACCGTATTGGCCTCGATGATCGGCGCCGATGCCGACACCACGATGCCGGGCCGCTCGGCGCTGGAGATGGTGTTCTCGCGGTACTGCCCGAGGGCGCCGGTGTCGAGCAGCATCGCGGGCGCCGCTGTCGCCGACAGCCGGTTTCCGGTCACCACCGGGTCGGCACCGCCGCCGACATGCATCGCCGGACCCTCGGCCGCCGTCACGTGGTTGTCGCGGAAGACCACGGCGCCCCGCAGATCGACGCAGGCGGCCCCGGACGCGTCCGCCGTCGCGCTCTGCCGGAAGGCGATCGCACTGACGGTGACGGGCGCCCCGGCGGCGCTGAGACAGGCGCCGGACTCCGGCGCCACGATGACCGAGGGGGTCCCGTCGGCGGCCGGCTCCAGCCCGGCAAGGATGACGGACCGGGTGATGGCCAGGGATTCCGGATAGGTCCCCGGCCGGACCTCGACCAGCGCGCCCTCCTTGGCCGTCTCCAGCGCCTCGGAGATCGTGCGAACGTCGCCGCCGCCGGCCGCGTCGACCAGCCATTCCGATTTGATGTGCCGCAGATAGTACGGCCAGCCGACGAAATAGCCTCCCGCGCCGCCGGCCGCCAGCAGCAGCACGAGTACCCAGATCCAACCGGCGCCGCCACTTTTGCGCTCCTGGCGCGTGCGCGACGGACCCGGCGCGACCGGAAGGTCGAGCTTCGCGCGGCGCGGCGTCTTGCGCGGCGGCGGCGTGACCCGGGTGATCTCCTCGGTCGGTGCGTGGTCGTCGACCGGAGCCCGGCGGGCGCTGTCCTTGGCATTGTCCACGGCCGCGTCCGAGCCGGACGGGGATGACTCCGACCAGGCCTTGACCAGCGCGGCGCGCCAATCCGCCGCCGATTGCGGCCGGCGATGCACGGCCTGGTCCAGCGCCCAGTCCACCGCCGCCAGGACGGCGCCCGGATACCGGCCGCGCCCGGCCTCGACGGCCGGCGGCATATCCGCGCCGTCGGCGCGGTCGAGCGCCGGCGGCGGCGTGGCTCCGGTCACGATGCGATAGGCCAGGGCGCCGAGGCCGTAGAGATCGGTCCAGGGCCCCTCCCTGCCGTCCTCGACATACTGCTCCAGCGCCGCATAGCCCGGCGTCGCGTGCGATGTCCCGGGCGGCACCGGCTGGTCGATCGGCAAGGCGGCGCCGAAGTCGATCAATACCGGTCGGCCCTCGGGTGACAGCAGCACATTGCCCGGCTTGATGTCGCGATGCAGGAAGCCGGCCCCGTGCACGTGATCGACGGCATCCAGCAGCGCGAACAGCAGCGCCCGGAGATCCGGCGGGGCTTCGTCGCTCGCCAGGGCATCGGACAGCGAGCGCCGGCCGGGCTGTTCCAGGACCAGGAACGGCGGATCGCCGGCGGGCTCGAAATGCCTCAGCGCGACGATCCCCGGATGGTTCAGCATGCCCAGGATCTCGGCCTCGCGCCGGAAGGCCGCTTCGGCGTCCGGGGAGGACGGGGCGTCCAGCGCCTTCAGGGCGACCGCCTCACCGGATTCGTCATGGGCAACATACGCGATGCCGTATGTGCCGCGGCCGAACACGCCGTCGATGGTGAAGGCGCCCAGTCGGCGGCCGCGCGGAAGGACGGCGGCCGGTTGGCCCGCGCCCCCCGAACGTGGAGCCTGGATCTGGTTCATGCGGCGCGCCCGATCATCAATAGACCGACGGCGTCGGGACGCTGGCGAAGAAGATGTCGGGATCCGGCTTGCGGCCCGGCGGCGGGATCAGCGGCGGCGGCTCGACCGGCTCCGGTTCGGCCCGGGCCACCGGCGCCGGATCCGGGCTCGGCGTCGCGGAGGCCGCGGATTCGGTCCGCTGCCAGAGGCCGTCGCCGACGCGGCAGGCCCGGCCCTCGACCACGGTGGTATCGCCGCTCAGCCGTTCCGTCGTGCGCCTGTAGGTGCGGCAAGGCTCTGAGGGGTCTCGCATGTCGGTACCGGTGATGATGATGATCCCACGATTGCCCGTGGCCGGGTTCATCCACGGGACCTCGACGCCGGATCTCTGCGTCTCCAGCCTCTGGTTGATGACGTCGGCGAGATAGTCGACGTCGCGGGCGTCATCCGCGAAGGCGGACGAGGCGAACGCGATCGCCGCAAGTGAGAGTGCAATTCCCGTTCTCATCGCCATCACCCCGGCCTGACCCCAGCGAGCGGTCGCGCCGTCGCCGGGATCACTGTGACATGGCGCATAGGGCGCCGATGTGATCGCGCGCACAGCAGGGTTACCGCACCGTGGCGCATCCGACCGACGCTATCGACCATATGTGCCGATTTATGGGCCGGGCAGCCTAAACAAGCTGTAAAGCCCCGAAAACCGCCACGTGCCGGGATGCATCAGGACTCGGGCGCGTCGGGGCCGGGCATCGAATAGGACAGCCCGATCATCAACAGCTCGTTGATCGCCTGGCCGCGCTCGGCGATACCAAAACCGCGGCAATACGCGTCGAGGGCCTTCAGCATACCGGCGTCCAGAAAAACCGGCACAACCTCCCCATCCTGTGGCTGGTCCAGGCAGTCGCCCCCGCCTGCCATTGCGTCATCCCCATCCTGAGTCCGCAAGAGCCAAACACACGACAGGGCCAACCAGAAATCAAGGTGGAATGTGCGGCACGGATACCGGCGAGTCGAACGATACTTCTACAATTAATCAACCGGAAACCGCTCCCATGCGTTGAATTCACCGCGATTCAGGCCGATCCGGCTATGGCCATCGCCGGGATTTGAGGTAGCCTTCGGGCCTATCGGATGGCCGTCATTCAGGCCGGCTCAGATCGGCAACACCGGGAGGATGCGGTATGCCGCCCAAGGCCCGTCAGCAGAAAGAAGCCCTGATCGAATCCGTCGTGGAGGTGGTCCAGAAGCGGCTGCCCAAGGCCCGCGCCGGCGCCGCGGAGACGTTCATCCGGCTCTATTACCGCAATGTCCCGCCGGACGACATGGCCGGCCAGGAGGAGGACAACCTCTACGGCGCCGCCCTGGGCCTGTGGCAGTTCGGCGCCACCCGCAAGGCGGGAGAGCCGAAGATCCGGGTCTACAACCCGCGATATGACGAGCATGGCTGGCACGCCAACCACACCGTGGTGGAGATCGTCAACGACGACATGCCGTTCCTGGTCGACTCGGTCACGGCGGCGCTGAACGAGCTGGGCCTGACGGTGCATCTGGTGGTGCATCCGCTGACCAAGGTGACGCGCGACGCCTCAGGCCAGGTGACGGCGCTGCTCGACCCGGCCGAGGCGGCGAACGGCGCCATCACCGAGAGCTTCATGCACATCGAGGTCGACGAGCAGACCTCGACCGAGGCGCTGGAGCAGATCACCGAACGCCTCACCACGGTCTTGCGCGACACCCGCTACGCGGTCGAGGACTGGAAGTCGATGCGCGAGCGCATGTCCGACATCATCGAGAAGATGGCGTCCAGCCCGCCGATCGTGCCCCCGGAGGAGACCGAGGAGGCGGTCGAGTTCCTGCGCTGGATGGACGACGACCATTTCACCTATCTCGGCTATCGCGAGTACGCGTTCGAGAACAAGAAGGGTGGCGACCTTCAGCTTGGGGCGGTCGCGGATACCGGACTCGGCATCCTGCGCGACCCGTCGGTCTCGGTGTTCGAGGGCATGCTGCGGCAGTTCTCGGCGCTGCCGCCCGACATCCAGCAGTTCGTCAAGCTGCCGCGCCTGCTGATGGTCACCAAGGGCAACCGCCGCTCCACCGTGCACCGGCCGGTGCATCTCGATGTCGTCGTCCTGAAGGTGTTCGACGACGCCGGTGAAGTGACCGGCGAGCGCATGTTCGTCGGGCTCTTCACCTCGGTCGCCTACAACCGCAGCGCCAGCGACATCCCGTTCCTCAGGCGCAAGGTCAGCCATCTGCTGGAGCAGGCCGGGTTCGAGCCGAGGAGCCATGACGGCAAGGCGCTGACCCACATCCTGGACACCTACCCGCGCGACGAGCTGTTCCAGAGCTCCGACGATGAGCTGCTGGACACCGCAATGGGCGTGCTGCACCTGCAGGAGCGCCAGCGCACCGCGCTGTTCGTGCGCCTGGACCCCTATCAGCGCTTCGCCTCCTGCCTCATCTACACGCCGCGCGAGCGCTACAACACCGACCTGAGAAAGCGCTTCAGCGCCATCCTGGAAAGCGCCTTCCGCGGCACCGTCACCGCCTTCTACACCCAGTTCGGCGAGGGCGTGCACGCCCGGGTCCACTACATCGTCAAGACCAATCCCGGCGACATTCCCGAAGTCAACACGGCCGAGGTCGAGGCCGAACTGGTCCAGGCCGGCCGCACCTGGTCGGACCTGCTGCGCGACGCGCTGATCGAGGCCAAGGGCGAGGAAGCCGGGCTGACCCTGTTCCGCCGCTTCGGCGAGGCGTTTCCGACCAGCTATCGCGAGAGCACGCTGCCGCAGGCGGCGATCTTCGACATCGGCCGCGTCGACGAGGTCATCGAGACCGGACGCATCGGCCTCAACCTCTACCGGCCGATCGAGGCGGCCGAGGACGAGGTCAACTTCAAGCTCTATCACGACGGCACGCCGCTCAGGCTGTCGGACGTGCTGCCGATGATGGAGAACATGGGGCTGCACGCGATCTCCGAGCATTCCTCGGAGGTCCAGCTGTCGGACCGCGAATCGTCGGTCTGGGTGCACGATTTCGATGCCCAGAGCCAGGACGGCGCGCCGATCGACCTGGCTTCGGTGAAGAAGGCGTTCCAGGAGGCTTTCTTCCGGGTCTGGGAAGGCGAGATGGAGGATGACGGCTTCAACCGCCTGGTGCTCAAGGCCGGCCTGGAATGGCGCGAGGTCACGGTGCTGCGCGCCTATGGCAAGTACCTGCGCCAGGCGCGGTTCCCCTTCGGCCAGGATTCGCTCGAGGACACGCTCGCCAACTACCCGCACATCACCCGGCTGATCCTGGACCTGTTCGCCGCCCAGGCCGATCCGGCCCTGGAGGGCGACCGCCAGGCGCGCATCGAGGAGGTGGAGCAGCAATTGCGGCTGTCGATCGACGAGGTGGCGAACCTGGACGAGGACATGATCCTCCGCCGCTACATCAACCTGGTCCGCTCGATGCTGCGAACCAACTTCTTCCAGCCGGCCGAGGATGGCGGGCCGAAGCCCTACATCTCCATGAAGCTCAACAGCGAGCAGATCGACGACCTGCCGCTGCCGCGGCCCTGGCGGGAGATCTTCGTCTATTCGCCGCGGGTCGAGGCGGTGCATCTGCGCGGCGGCCCGGTGGCCCGCGGCGGCATCCGCTGGTCCGACCGCCGGCAGGATTTCCGCACCGAGATCCTGGGGCTGATGAAGGCGCAGATGGTCAAGAACGGCGTCATCGTGCCGGTCGGCTCGAAGGGCGGCTTCGTGGTCAAGCGGCCGCCGCGCGAGGGCGGCCGGGAGGCCTTCCAGGCCGAGGGCATCGCCTGCTACCAGACCATGATGCGCGGCATGCTGGACGTCACCGACAACCTGTCCGGCGGCGAGGTCGTGCCGCCGAAGGACGTGGTGCGCCATGACGGCGACGACCCCTATCTGGTGGTCGCCGCCGACAAGGGCACAGCCACCTTCTCCGACATCGCCAACGGCATCTCGATCGACTACGGCCACTGGCTCGGCGACGCCTACGCCTCGGGCGGATCGGACGGCTACGACCACAAGAAGATGGGCATCACCGCCCGCGGCGCCTGGGAATCGGTCAAGCGCCACTTCCGGGAGATGGGCATCAACACCCAGGAGGAGGAGTTCACCGTCATCGGCGTCGGCGACATGTCCGGCGACGTGTTCGGCAACGGCATGCTGCTGTCCGAGCACATCCGCCTGCGGGCCGCCTTCAACCACCTGCATATCTTCGTCGATCCGGAACCGGACGCCGCCAAGAGCTTCAAGGAGCGCAAGCGGCTGTTCGAGCTGGGCCGCGGGTCCTGGGACCAGTACGACGCCAAGCTGATCTCCAAGGGCGGCGGCGTCTTCGAGCGCAGCGCCAAATCGATCAAGATCACGCCTGAGATGGCGGAATGCTTCGGCATCGAGGCGGAGACGCTGACCCCGCACGAGTTCCTCCGCGCCCTCTTGCTGTCGGAGATCGACCTGCTGTGGTTCGGCGGCATCGGCACCTACATCAAGGCGACCTCGGAGAGCCATGCCGAGGCCGGCGACAAGGCCAACGACGCGCTGCGCATCAACGGCCGCGAGGTACGCGCCAAGGTCATCGGCGAGGGCGCCAACCTGGCGGTCACCCAGCGCGGCCGCATCGAGTTCGCCCATACCGGCGGCCGGCTCAACACCGACTTCATCGACAACTCGGCCGGCGTCGACTGCTCCGACCACGAGGTCAACATCAAGATCCTGCTGAACAGCGTGGTCGATGCCGGCGACATGACGGTCAAGCAGCGCAACCAGCTGCTGGAGACGATGACCGACGAGGTCGCCGATCTGTGCCTGCGCGACAACTACCTGCAGACCCAGACCCTGACCATGACCCTGGCCGAGGGTCCGGAACTGCTGGACCAGCAGGCCCGGTTCATGCGCGCGCTGGAGAAGGCCGGCCTGCTGAACCGGGCGGTCGAGCTGCTGCCGGACGACGAGGAGCTGACCGAGCGGCTCGGCCGCAAGGAAGGGCTGACCCGGCCGGAGACGGCGGTGCTGCTGTCCTATGCCAAGATCACCCTCTACGACGACCTGCTGCGGAGCGACCTGCCGGACGACGAGACCCTGACCAGCGACCTGCTGATCTATTTCCCCAAGCCGCTGCAGAAGGCCTACAAGCAGGCGATCCTGCGCCACCCGCTGCGGCGCGAGATCATCGCCACCTTCATCACCAATTCGATCATCAACCGCACCGGCCCGACCTTCGCCGTGGAGACGGCGGACAAGACCGGCATGGGCCCGGCCGACATCGCCCGCGCCTATATCATCATCCGCGACAGCTTCGGGCTGCGCGACCTGTGGCAGCGGATCGAGGCGCTGGACAACCAGGTCGACACCCACACCCAGACCCATCTGCAGCTGCTGACCCGTCGGCTGGTGGAGCGCACGACCAGCTGGGTGCTGCGCAACACCAGCGACGTCAGCGATCTCGGCGAACACATCGCCCATATGAAGCCGGCGATCGAATCCCTCTATGCCGGGCTCGACGACGTCATCTACGAGGAAGCCCGCCGGGTCCTCGGCGAGCGCACCGCCGGCATGGTCGAGAGCGGGGTGCCCGAGGATCTCGCCCGCCACGCCTCCTCCCTCAACCTGATCGCGGCGGGCTGCGACCTGATCCACATCTCCGACACCTGCCAGATCCCGCTGCCGGAGGTCGGGCCGATGTATTTCGACCTCGGCCGGCGCTTCGGCATCGCCTGGCTGCGCGACAGCGCGATCCGCATGCCGGCGAGCAACCACTGGCAGAAGCAGGCGGTCGCGGCCATCGTCGACGACCTCTACGGGCTGCAGTCGGAGCTGACCATCCGGGTGCTGGACGCCGCGCGCGGCGGCGGCGGCGAGGGCGTCGCCAAGCACCTGTTCGAAACCTGGGTCGAACGCCGGCAGCAGCCGATCGAGCGGATCGACCAGCTGATCTCCGAGCTCAAGGCGATGGACACGCTGGACCTCTCCATGCTTGCGGTCGCCAACCGGCGACTGCGGGCGCTGATGGCGGGGTGACTCGCCGTGTCCAGATTGCTGGTTGCGCTGGTATGGATGGCATACTCGGGAGTGGCGATGGCAGAGCAAACGATTTCGGCGCTGACTGACTCCGACCTTCAGCGACTTGATGAACAAAGATCCGTTGTGACCCAGTATCTGGATGACGAGGGGCTGGAGAAGTTCAAGACGGAACCCGGAAAACTTGGAACCCTACGAGCGATATTGGACGCAAACCTGTTCTCACCCGAACAGACATACGAACTGCAGTCCATGGGCATCGTGCTCGGTGATGTCTTTGTTCAGCACATGGGATTTCACTGGATAATCGTCGAGGACGAGTATGGCAGGGACCCCGCAATCAGGTATCAGGAGACGAGCGTCATCCTGTTTCCCCTGACAATGATCTCGAAACGCATCGAACAGGGTGAGGCGGTTGACGTGTTCGAACTCTATGGCGGTATCGCCGCTCTGGCCCAGGAGCAGATCGCCTCCCAAGACGTCCTCTGATTTCCCGTGACCCGCCATACGCTCTGAGCGCCAGCATCCAGCCGCGAAGTGGTGAGTTAGCGGACGGTGCCGGTGACCGGCGGATCGTGACAGGCGCGCCCGCACGCGCTAGCAATGCCTCCGGCACTCACCAGATCGAAGGACCGGCATGACCCAGCTCGCGCCGGATGCTGGCCCGCCGCCCGGTGAGGCCGCGCCGGCATCGGACCGCCTCGGCATCTTCTCCTGGTGCCTGTTCGACTGGGCCAACTCGGCCTTCAACACGGTCATCGGCACCTTCATCTTCAGCGTCTACTTCGCCCGCGGCATCTATGGCGACGAGACCGCCGGCAGCGCCGCCTGGGGGTACGCCATCGGCCTTTCCGGGTTGGGGGTCGCGGTGCTGAGCCCGGTGCTCGGCGCCATTGCCGACCGCAGCGGGCGGCGCAAGCCGTGGATCGCCGCCTTCGTCGGCATCACCGTCGCCCTGACGGCGCTGCTCTGGTACGCGGAACCGGACCCGAGCTTCATCGTCTACGCCCTCATCCTGGTGGCGATCTCCAGCATCACCTTCGAGCTGTCCGGGGTGTTCTACAACGCCATGCTGCCGGCCATCGCGCCAAAGCCCTATCTGGGGCGGATCTCCGGCTGGGGCTGGGGGCTCGGCTACATCGGCGGCCTCGCCTGTCTCGCCCTGGCGCTGGTCACCCTCATCCAGGCCGACCCGCCCTGGTTCGGGCTCTCCAAGGACAACGCCGAGAACGTGCGCGCCACCGCCCTTCTGGTGGCGGTGTGGTTCGGGGTCTTCTCGCTGCCCCTGTTCCTGTTCACCTATGACGAACCGTCCAGCGGCATCGGAACCGGCCAGGCGGTGCGGGAGGGGCTGACGACGTTGTGGAAGACGATCCGCGGCCTGTTCTCCAACCTGAACGTGCTGCGCTTCCTGATCGCCAGCGCCCTTTATCGCGACGGCCTGGTCACCCTGTTCGCGGTCGGCGGCCTCTACGCCGCCGGAACCTTCGGCATGTCCTTCGACCAGATCCTGATCTTCGCAATCGGCCTCAACGTCACCGCCGGGCTCGGCGCCGTCGGCTTCGCCTGGATGGACGACTGGCTGGGCTCCAAGCACACCGTGCTGACCGCGCTGGCCGGGCTGGTCCTGTTCGGCGGCGCCACCCTCATGACCTCCGATGCCACGGTGTTCATCGGGCTGGCATTGGCGCTCGGCCTGTTCGTCGGGCCGGCCCAGGCGGCCAGCCGATCGCTGATGGCGCGGCTGTCGCCGAAGCATCTGGAGACCGAGATGTTCGGGCTCTACGCCTTGACCGGCAAATCCATCGCCTTCCTGGGACCGATCCTGTTCGCCGCCGCCACCGACGCCTTCGACAGCCAGCGCGCCGGCATGTCGACGGTCATCCTCTTCTGGCTGGTCGGCGGCGCCATCCTTCTCTGGGTGCGGGAGCCGAACCGGTCCGTCCAGGCCGAGTAACGCCGTCGAGGATCGGTTGATCCGCTTCCACCGCAGGCGGCCGGCGCGACCTGCTCGACCGCTAGTGACGGAAGTGGCGCATGCCGGTGAAGACCATGGCGATGCCGGCGCGATCGGCGGCGTCGATCACCTCCTGGTCGCGCACCGAGCCGCCTGGCTGGATGACCGCGGTGGCGCCGGCCTCGATCGCCGTGACCAGGCCGTCGGCGAAGGGGAAGAACGCCTCCGACGCGACCACCGAGCCGCTGATCGGCGAGGAGTCGCCGTCACCGCTCATCGCCGCGATCTCGGCCGCCTTGGCGACGGCGGTACGGGCGCTGTCGACGCGGCTCATCTGGCCGGCGCCGATGCCCACCGTGGCGCGGTCGCGGGCGTAGACGATGGCGTTGGACTTCACATGCTTGACCACCTTGAACGCGAACAGGAGGTCGGCGATTTCGGCCTCGGTCGGCGCGCGTTCGGTCACGACCTTCAGGTCGTCCCCACTGATCCGGCCGGCGTCCCGATCCTGGACCAGCAGGCCGCCGGCCACGCTGCGGACGGTCGGCGCCGCGGCGGCGGGATCGGGCATGCCGTCGGTCAGCACCACGCGCAGGTTCTTCTTCGCTGACAGGGTCTCCAAGGCCGCGTCGTCGGCCCCTGGCGCGATCACGACCTCGGCGAACAGCTCGGCAATGGCGGCCGCGGTTTCGGTATCCAATTCGCGGTTCGCGGCGATGATGCCGCCGAAGGCGCTGACCGGGTCGCAGGCCAACGCCCGGCCATAGGCCGCCGCCAGGCTGTCCGCCTCGGCGACGCCGCAGGGGTTGGCGTGCTTGATGATGGCGATGGCCGGCCGGTCGAACTCGGCGGCCAGTTCGAAGGCGGCGTCGGCATCGTTGATGTTGTTGTAGCTGAGCGCCTTTCCCTGCAGCTGGCGGCCGGTGACGATGCCGGGCCGTGCCGGACCGCTCCGATAGAGCGCCGCGCCCTGATGCGGATTCTCGCCGTAGCGCAAGGTCTCCGCCAACTCGCCGGCCACGGTCAGGCGACGCGGGAAGGGCATGTCGAGCTGCCGCGCCAACCATCCCGAGACCGCCGCGTCATAGGCGGCCGTCCGGGCGAATGTCGCAGCCGCCAGGCGCTGGCGCGTTGCCAGCGAGATACCCCCGCCCTCGATTTCCGAGATGACGGCGGAGTAGTCGTCCGGGTCGGTCACCACCGCGACGAAGGCATGGTTCTTGGCGGCGGCGCGGATCATCGCCGGGCCGCCGATGTCGACGTTTTCCACGCAGGTGGCGAAATCCTTGCCGGCGGCCACCGTGTCCTCGAACGGGTAGAGGTTGACCACCAAGAGATCGATCGGGTCGATGCCCTGCTCGGCCATGGCCGCTCGATGGGAGTCGTCGTCGCGCCGCGCCAGCAGCCCGCCATGGATCTTCGGGTGCAGCGTCTTCACCCTTCCGTCCATGATCTCCGGGAACCCGGTGTGGTCGGAGACCTCCGTCACCGGAATGCCGGCCGCCTCCAGCGCCGCCGCGGTGCCGCCGGTGGACAGGATTTCCACCCCCCGGTCTGCCAGGACGCGGGCGAAGTCGACGACGCCGCGCTTGTCCGATACGGAAATCAGGGCGCGGGAGACGGCAAGGCGGGCGTCGGACATGGCTCGGCGATGCGGTTGGCTTCGAGTCGCCGGTCTTTTAGAGCCTTTGCGACCCGGGCGCGAGCCTTCATCGCGCCGCCACGAACGCGTCCAGATCGTCCAGCACCGGCGCGCGGCCGCGTTGGCCGTCGGCCAGCGCCAGCACGATCCCGATATGGCCGAGATCGGGATAGACCCGCAGTTCCGCCTCTCCGCCCTCGGCGGCCATGGCCCGGGCCAGGGATTCACTGTTGCGCGGCCGCACCGTGGTGTCGTCGGCGCCGGTCAGCAACAGCAGTGGCGGCGCACCAGCATCGGCGAAGGTGACCGGCTGGGTCGCCGGAAGGTCGGGCGCGTCGCCAAAGACCTGGCGCGTGGTGCGGGTGTCGAGCGGCAGGAAGTCGTAAGGGCCGGCCAGCCCGATCACGCCGCGCACGGCGCCCCGATCGATGCCGGCATTCGCCAGATAGTCCGGGTCCAGAGCCAGCATCGCGGCATTGTAGGCGCCGGCGGAATGGCCCATCAGGAACAGCCGGTCCGGATCGCCGCCATATGCCGCGATCGACTCACGGACCCAGCGCACCGCCCGGGCGCCGTCATCCAGAAAGTCCGGGAACGCGACGTCCGGATAGAGCCGGTAGTCCGGCACCACCGCCACGTATCCGCGCGACACCAGCGCCTCGGCGGCGAACAGGTAGTCGCCCCGATCGCCGTTCTTCCAGCTGCCGCCATAGAAGAAGACGACGACCGGCGCCGGCCCGGCCAGATCGTCCGGCACGTAGACATCGAGTCGATGGCGCGGCCCGGGTCCATAGGCCAGGCCCTCGCTGACCGCATACCCGTCCTTCGGGACGGTGGCGTTGAGAACATCGACCGGCGAACAGGCGGCCAGCAGGACCGGCAGCAAGGCAAGGGCCGTGCGAATGAGGGTCGAACGGGACATGGTGCTCCGACGGCGGTTGCGTTGATTTCTTTACGCGCGTGCCGCCGCTGCGGATTTCCCGGTCACGCCTTGCGCTCCCTGCGCAGGCCCCATTTGATGGTGGTGGCCGTGCCGTCCGAGGCGGTCTGGCCGGAGATCACGATCTGGCTGGTCCGCCGCATGGCGCCGCCCATGCCGCAATAGACGCTCTCCTCGATGGCCAGCGAGCCACCGGAGGCCCTGAGGCGCCAGCCGGCACCGCCGCCGAGCCGCAGCAACGCGGCCGCGCCGCCCTGAACGGCGGAGACCTGGACCGTGGGGTGCAGATGGAACCGCACCGCGAACGGCCGGCTGCCACGCCCCTCCAGACGATCCTCGCCGCGGATGTCGTCGCCCCCGACGGAGACGTAGAGCCGGCGATGATGGGTCAGGCCGAAGGGGCGCCGATAGCCGTCATGGCTGGCGTCGATCAGCACCGCGCCGTCCTCTTCCTGGCGATCGACGGTGACCTTGGCCGGCCGCCGGCCCATGCCGCCATCGGTGACCGCTTCGCTGGAGTTGGTGTCGTCGATGGTCAGCGTCGAGTGGGCCGCGGTCCCCCTCAACGCCAAGGCCCATGCGGCGGCCTCGGGACCGCCCTGCGCCGGCTCCAGGCCTGCCATCGAGCCGCAATTCACGATCATGCGCTCGCGCCCGACCGACAGCTCGAAGGACAGTGTCCCGGCATGGGCACCGGCATCCAGGCCGGCCGGCGGCGGTGCGCCGACATCCATCAGGATCAGGCTGCGCCCCGCCTGGATACGCTCGAACCCGCTGTGCCGGGCGCTCTTCAGCGGTCGTCCGGGGGCGTCGGCCTGGGCCAGGGCGGTGTCGACCAGTACCGGTTCACCCTCGCGGGCGCCGTTGAACAGGGCCAGGCCGCCATCGCCGTGGCGGAAAAACCGCAGGGCCGGCGCCATTCGGTCGATCGCGTGCTGCAGCGCCTCGGGCACCTCCGCCTTGGCGGCACGCATCACCGCGCGCAGGTCGATGAGGTGGCGCAGCAACTCGAGCTGGATCGCCGGGCTGCGCTGGACATGCCCGCCATCGGGCAGGATCTGCGCCCTCAGCGTGTCGGCCAGCAGCTTGTGGGCCGCTTCCAGCCGCGTGTCGGCGCCCGGCAGGCACAGCATGCCGTAGAACAGCCCCTTCAGCGCGACAATCAGCGGCGCGCCGTCCTGCCGCCCCGGCAGCGTGCGAGCCAGGTGGCGCAACTGCCGCGACAGGCTGGCGAAGACCCTGGCCCGGAACCGGTCATCGGCGCTGGCGCAGAAGAAGTCGTGCGCGCCGAGCCAGTTGGCGATCCTGAGCCCCATCACATCGGCCCGCCAGATCAACGGATGCCAGCTATCGTGCCGGTCGATCCAGGACTCCACCAGAACCCGCGCCTGTCGTCTGGCGGCGTCGCCGCCGACCGCGCGCAGGTCGCGCAGCCAGTCGAAGCCGTGCATGTCGGCCAGGAATGCCTCTCTGACACCGACCGGCTGCCACAACGGCACATCGGACACCAGGGTGCGGCCGGCAAAGCGGTATTCGCCGGAACACAGGGCGGCGCCGCGGTCGGCATCGCCCGGCCAGGGATCGGGCGGGACGGCCTCGAGGCGGGTCGGGCCGCTGCGACCAAGGCTCAGCGAATACAGGGGGTTGGCGAAGGCCAGTGTGCGCAGCCCTTCGCCGATGGTGCCGACCGAGATGCGTCCCTCGACCATGTCGCGGCGGCTATCCCCTCAGTGTCCCGATATTGGCGGCGTATTCCGCCGGCCCGCCGGCGAAACCGGCGGTGCCGGCGACCAGGAAGTCGGCGCCGGCTGCGACCGCCCGCGGCGCCGTCTCGGCATTGATGCCGCCATCGACCTGCAGATCGATGGCGCGGCCGCTGTCGTCGATCATGCGCCGCAGGATGACCAGCTTGTCGAGCACCGACTCGATGAATTTCTGGCCGCCGAAGCCGGGATTGACGGTCATCGCCAGCACCAGGTCGATATCGCCCAGCAGCGGCTCCACGGCGCTGGCCGGGGTGCCCGGGTTGAGCGCCAGCCCGGCGCGCTTGCCGTGGCCCTTGATCTGCTGAACCGTCCGGTGCGGGTGCCAGTCCGCCTCGGGATGGAAGGTGATCGTGTCGGCTCCGGCCTTGGCGAAGGGGTCCACGAACGGCTCCGCCGGGGCGATCATCAGATGCACGTCGAACGGCACCGTGACCAGCGGTCGCAGCGCCTTCACCACATCCGGCCCGATCGTCAGGTTGGGCACGAAATGGCCGTCCATGATGTCGATGTGCAGAGCGTCGGCGCCGGCCTGCTCCATGGCGCGGCATTCCTCGCCCAGCCGGGCGAAATCCGCGGACAGGATGGACGGGGCGATACGGGTTGGCTGTTGCATGAAGGCGATACCCTGATTCGGAACAGTTTAGCAGTGCAAGGCGGGCCGATCATCCATCCCGGCGCAGCCGCGCGATATGAAACCCGTCGAGGCCGCCCCACGCCTGGCCGTGGCACGGCAGCGTGCGCACATCGCCCGATCGGGTGATGGCCTCGGCCAGCCCGCCGATCTCCTCCGGCGCAACCGGCACGCGGCTGACCGGCGCTCCGGAGCCCAGCAGCCCATCGATCTGCGCCTCGCCCTCCTCCGGCTGCAGCGAGCAGGTGCACCAGACGAGCAGCCCGCCCGGGCGCAGCAGGGTGACCGCATGCCGCAGCAGCCGGGCCTGCAGCCCGGCCAGCTTGGCGACGTCCTGCGGCCCCTTCAGGCGCTGGATGTCCGGGTGCCGGCGAATGGTTCCCGTGGCGCTGCACGGCGCGTCCAGGAGGACCGCGTCGACCGGCGCCTCGGGCCGCCAGTCAGCGGCGTCCGTCACCACCGTGTCAGCATGGAGATGCAATCTCTGGAGATTCTCACGCAACATATTGAGACGATTATCGGATCGATCGATCGCGATAACCCGCGCCCCGGCGGAGGCAAGCTGCCCCGTCTTGCCGCCCGGCGCGGCGCAGAGATCGGCGATCCGCAGCCCCGCGACATCACCGAACAGCCTGGCCGGAAGCGCCGCGGCGGCATCCTGGATCCACCAGGCCCCCTCGGCGTAACCCGGCAGGTCCGCGACCGCGCCGCCGGAGGACCGGCGCAGGCTGCCGGTCGGCAGGGGCGCCGCGTCCAGCGCCTCGGCCCAGCGCTCGGGATCGGATTTCACGGTGATGTCGAGCGGCGGCTCGAGGAGATGCGCCTCGGCGATGGCCCGTGTCGCGGCCTCGCCATAGGCCGATGTCCAGCTCTGCCACAGCCAGTCCGGCGTGTTGAGGCGGGCCGCGTCCTGTGTCGCCAGCGCCGCCTCGCCGGCCCGGCCGAACCGGCGCAGCACGGCGTTGACCAGCCCCTTGAAGCGGCCGAGCCCGGCATCGTCGATCAACTCGACGGCGGTCGCGACGGCGGCGTGGGCCGGGGTGCCGACGAACAGAAGCTGCGCCAGCCCCAGCCGCAACACGTCGCGGACGGCGACGGCGTTGCGCGGCAGCGGCCGCCGGACCGCCTCTGCGATCAGCGCGTCGATCTGGCCGAGGCGCCGCAGCACCACCGTGGCCATGAGCCGGGCGAAGGCGCGGTCGCGCGGCTCCAGCTGCGCCATCGCCGGCGCGCCCAGCGCCTCGTCCAGCGGCCGGTGCCGGCCGAGCACCGCGCGGATCAGGTCGAGGGCGGCACGCCTGGCCGCCAATCCGGACATCTCCATGGCCGCGGGGTGTAACGCCTTGCGGCGGTGCTGTCGATGACCAGGCGGTGCGGAAGCCGCGGCGGGTCAGTGCCGGGAGGCGCTCAGTCCCACGGCCTCGCCGCCCCCGCCATCTGCCGCAACCGGGCAACCCGGTTGCCGGTGTTCGGGTGGGTCGAGAACAGGCTGTCGACCCGGTTCGCGTGCAGCGGGTTGATGATGAACATGTGCGCCGTCGCCGGATTGCGCTCGGCGGCCACGTTGTCGATCTGCCGCGACGCCGACTCCAGACGCTCAAGGGCGCTGGCCAGCCACAGGGGATGGCCGCAGATCTCCGCGCCGATGCGGTCGGCCTCGTATTCCCGCGACCGGCTGATCGCCATCTGCACCAGCATCGCCGCCAACGGCGCCAGGATCATCATCAGGATGGTCCCGACGAAGCCCAGCGGGTTGTCGCGATTGCCGCCGAAGAACAGGGCGAAGTTGGCCAGCATGGACAGGGCGCCGGCCAGGGTCGCGGTGATCGTCATGATCAGCGTATCGCGGTTCTTCACATGGGCCAGCTCATGCGCCATGACGCCGGCCACTTCCTCCGACGACATCCGCCGCAACAGGCCGGTGGTCGCGGCGACCGCTGCGTTCTGCGGATTGCGGCCGGTGGCGAACGCGTTCGGCTGGTCGGACTCGATGATGTAGACCTTCGGCATCGGCAGTCCGGCGCGATGGGCCAGCTGCTCGACCATGCCGTAGAGCTGGGGCGCCGTGCGGCCGTCGACCTGCCGCGCGTTGTACATGCGCAGCACCACCTTGTCGGAGTTCCAGTAGGCGAAGGCGTTCATGCCAAGCGCGATCATCAACGCGATGAGCATCCCGCCCTGGCCGCCCAGCATGTAGCCGGCGCCCAGGAACAAGGCCGTCATGCCGGCCAGAAGAAGGGCTGTCCGAAAATAGCCCGACATTGTCGATCTCTCCGTGTTGTGGTCCGGTCACCGGCCCGGACCGAGTGTCTGTTCGAGCCTTAGGTAAGGAGCCGCCGCGGCCCTTCAAGACCGTTGCGGACCGGTCGAATTTCAAGACCGGACGGTGAAAATTCGGCGTCGCCGGACTATGTTGAGGTCATGTCCAAGACCAAGACCGAGATAGTCGGGGACCGCGACCCGCCCGGCGACGAGCGCGCACCTGAAGCTCCGCGGGCTCCGGCCGGACCGAAGCAGAAGCCCGGCGAAATCGGCGGCCGCAAGGGTCCGGAGCCGACCCGCTATGGCGACTGGGAAGTCGACGGCCGCTGCACCGACTTCTGAACCGGGCCAGGCCGGAACGCGTGAGTCGTCGACGGCTCTCTGACGTCAATCTAACGATTTGTTCCAATCGTGCTGACGCCATTGGGTGCCGGCTGCCTGACCCCCGGGGCATGAAGCTCATTGCCCCGGTGATCGAAGTCAGGGTCCGGCTTGCCGGCATCGAAACGCCGGAACTGCGCGGCCGTTTCAAAGCCGAAAAGGCACCTGGTGTGCGGGCGCGGCACGCCCTGTCGACAAGGGTCGCCGACCGACAAGTCGCCGCGTAGGACGTCCGCAACGCGACCGCCCGGCGCGTTCGACCTCTGCCCACCCTGGCGAGAGGTCGACCCGCCGTCAGGTAATCCCGCCGCTACCCCCGGTTCATCCGGTTGTCGATCAGATCGTCGACCACCGCCGGGTCGGCCAGGGTCGAGGTGTCGCCCAGCGCGTCATGCTCGTTGGCGGCGATCTTGCGCAGGATGCGGCGCATGATCTTGCCGGAGCGGGTCTTCGGCAGGCCCGGCGCCCATTGGATCAGGTCCGGCGAGGCGATCGGGCCGATCTCCTTGCGCACCCATTGCACCAGCTCCTTGCGCAGCTCGTCAGTATGCTGCTCGCCGGCGTTCAACGTGACATAGGCGTAGATGCCCTGGCCCTTGATGTCGTGCGGATAGCCGACAACGGCGGCCTCGGCCACCTTGTCATGGGCGACCAGGGCGCTTTCCACCTCGGCGGTGCCCATGCGGTGGCCGGAGACGTTGATCACGTCGTCGACCCGGCCGGTGATCCAGTAGTAGCCGTCCTCGTCGCGACGGCAGCCGTCGCCGGTGAAGTACTTGCCCTTGAAGGTGGAGAAATAGGTCTGCACGAAGCGTTCATGGTCGCCATAGACGGTGCGCATCTGCCCCGGCCAGCTGTCGGCGAGGCAGAGATTGCCTTCGGTCGCGCCCTCGAGATGGTTGCCCTCGCCATCGACCACGACCGGCTGCACGCCGAAGAACGGCTTGGTGGCGGACCCCGGCTTGGTGCCGATGGCGCCGATCAGCGGGGTGATCAGAATGCCGCCGGTCTCGGTCTGCCACCAGGTGTCGACGATCGGGCAGCGCTCGTCACCGACCACGCTGTGGTACCAGAGCCAGGCCTCGGGATTGATCGGCTCGCCGACCGAGCCGAGAAGCCGCAGGCTCTTGCGGCTGGTCGCCTTGACCGGTCCTTCGCCCTCGCGCATCAGGGCGCGGATCGCCGTCGGCGCGGTGTAGAAGATGTTGACCTTGTGCTTGTCGACGACCTGCCAGAAGCGCGACGCGTCCGGATAGTTCGGCACGCCCTCGAACATCAGCGTCTGGGCACCGTTGGCCAGCGGCCCATAGACGATGTAGCTGTGGCCCGTCACCCAGCCGACATCCGCCGTGCACCAGTAGACGTCGCCGTCGTGATAGTCGAAGACGTATTGGTGGGTCATCGAGGCGTAGACCAGGTAGCCGCCGGTGGTGTGCAGCACGCCCTTGGGCTTTCCGGTCGAGCCGGAAGTGTAGAGGATGAACAGCGGGTCCTCCGCACCCATCTCCTCGCACGGGCAATCGGACGAGACCTTGGCGCATTCCTCGTCGTACCAGATGTCGCGACCGTCGACCCATTTGATGGCGCCGCCGGTGCGCCGCACCACCACGACCGTGTCCACGCCCGTGCATTGCTCGACGGCCGCATCGGTATTGGCCTTCAGCGGAACCTTGCGACCGCCGCGCAGGCCTTCATCGGCGGTGATGACGCAGTTCGAGCCGCAATCCTGGATCCGGTCCCTCAGGCTGTCGGGGGAGAAGCCGCCGAAGACCACGGAATGGATGGCACCGATCCGCGCGCAGGCCAGCATCGCATAGGCCGCCTCGGGGATCATCGGCATGTAGATGGTGACGACGTCGCCCTTCTTGATGCCGCGGGCCTTCAGCACATTGGCCAGCCGCGCCACGTTCTGGTGCAGTTCGGAGTAGCTGACATGCTTGTGGTCGTTGGGACTGTCGCCTTCCCAGATGATCGCGGTCTGGTCGGCGCGGGTATCGAGATGGCGGTCGACGCAGTTGTAGCAGGCGTTCAACTCGCCGTCGTGGAACCAGCGGATACGGACGTCTCCGGTGAAGCTGACGTCCTTGACCTGGGTGTAGGGCTTGGACCAGTGCAGCCGCTTGCCCTCATCGCCCCAGAATCCCTCGGGATCGGCGATCGACCGATCGTACATCTGCTGGTAGCCGGTGGCATCGACCCAGGCCTTCTCGGCAATCTCGTCGCTGACCGGAAAAAAGGTGCTGCTGCTCATGGTGTGGCATCCCCCCGGATTACATTCGGCCCAACCGGTTCTCGCCCGGAGGGCCGGCGCGCGGCGCGGCCGCCCGATTATCCATGGAAGGGCGGAACGGCTCAACCGGAGCGGCGGCGGAAGGGCCCATTTACATGGCCTTAACGCCGCAGCGGCATAGTGAGGGCTGCGTCGGAACCGGTCTATCCGGGAGGAAATCGATGTCGAGCAATGAACCGATGGATCTCGACGCGGCCGAGGTCAATGCCCTGATGGGCCGGCTCAGCGAGATCAGCAACCGCACCAACCAGATGACGCTGGATGCGCTGCTACGTGCCGTGCCATCCCACGACCACGGCTTCTCCGGCGCCGCGGCGGCGGCCAAGGCCCTGGCCAACCGGATCCAGGCCAGCGCCAGCGATCTCCAGGACAAGCTTCCGCGGCGCTGACAGGCCGCCGGCGCCGGCTGAGACCGGCTACGGCACCGTTGCTCCATCCTCCCGGCCAAGACGCAGGATCGCCGTCGGCCCATCGCTCCCACCGGCGTCGCCATTGCGAGGCAGATCACCGGAGTCCTCATCGTCCGGATAGAGGTTGGCATCGCGGGCCAGAGCAAGGTCGACGGCGTCGACGACACCGTCCATGTTCACGTCAAGATCGGTTTCGATTTCCCACCCGGTGCGTGGGCCTTCGCCCGGCTTGACGGCGGCGATCTCCGACTGGGTGGCGTCGATGATGAAGTCGCCGGTGTCGGGGTCCTTGAGAAACTCCCCGGTATCGGGGTCCGTGGCGACGAGACCGTTCTCGAAGGGCGTCCCGAAATTGGCCTGCATCGCCCCGACGCTGGCGTTGAAATCGAGCTCCTTGGCGAGGGCGACGAAGGTGCTGACCCGGTCGCCGTGATTGCGGAAGTCGGAGTCCTCGGCTCGCGGCCGACGTGGCGGCAGCGGCGGCTGCACAGGAGCCGCAGCGGTGCGGCGCTCCACACGGTCGGCGGAACCCGCTGATCTGCCATGCCCGAGATGCCGGCCATCTTCGGCAAGGTCGCGGCCTCGGGGACGGTTCCAGACGCGCCGGCCGCGATCCTCGTCACCAGCCTCCGCCCGCTCGCTGCGATTCCAGACGCGCCGGCCGCGAGCCTCGCCGCCGGAGTCCGCCCGCTCGCTGCGTGCGCCACTGCCCCGACCGCGGCCGCCCCGGCTGCGTTCCTCGCTCCGTTCGTTCTTGGCGAAGGCCGGCGTCGCTCCGATATCGGCGTCGAGAAAGGGGAGCCGCGGCAGGTCGAGGGCGGTGAATACTGTCACCGCGAGGGCCATTGTGCCCAGCGGACCCGCCATGCGGCAGAACCTCGCCAAAACCGACCCAATCCGTCGGCCCGTCCAACTCGTATGACGTCCCATCGCCAAGCCCCCCGGGTAGACCGTGGAACGGCCAGACGCGAAGCGGCCGTCCAGTCCCCGTCATCGTATCGGGTGGAAGCGGTGACGGCAGAGCGTTTTCTGTGACAATTGCGAGGTGGCGGCCGCGGATCCGGTCATCCTGACGATTCCGGATCGGCCGGGCGCGCTATTGCCGGTGCGCGTCCCACAAATCGTTGATGTCGACGTAGCCGTCGCCGTTGAAATCCGTCGCGACGCGCGTTCCCATCACGCCGTCCGGGTCCTGCATGATGCCCTCGAGCGCCGACACCAGAGCGTCGAGGTCGTTCAGGCGCTCGAGAACGTCTGAATCGGCCCAGGGGAATCCATGCGCCTCCCAGGCCTCCTGGACCGCGTCGACATAGCGTTGCTCGGCGGTATCCAGCATCTCCTGGGTTACTGCCCCGGAGATCCGCGGCTGCTCCGACCGTATCGGCGTGGCCGCCCCGAGGTCCCTGGCAATCTCGACCATCGCGCGGGCGCGGGCCGCTCCGGCCTCGGTCGGCGCAATTCCCGGGTCGGTGTCACGTCGTCCGAGGACCCGCCCTATCGCCGTGGTGCCGGTCGAGCCCCGCGTCGTGACGTCGCGATCGACGTCCCGTCTCGAACCGATGGTCCGCGACGACGCTCCGCGATCGTCCGGACCGCCGCGGTCGCCGCCGTCACTGCCCGCGCCGCGATCGGCTGTGTCCGACTCGTCCGTGTCACGATCGGCGCTCGAGTCGCCGTCATCGTCGTCACCAGCGGCGTCATCATCGCCGCTGCCGCTGTCGTCGTCGCCGCCATCATCGTCGTCGCTGCCGCCGTCGTCATCATCGGCGCCGTCATGATCGGTGTCGTCATCATCGGCGTCGTCATCATCATCGTCGCCGCCGTCATCGTCATCGCCGCCATCATCGTCATCGCCGCCGTCATCGTCGTCCGCCATGGCGGAGGCGATGCCGATGGTCAGCCCCTCGGAGGCTGTTGGAAGTCGGATATCGGCGGGAAAGGCGATCATGCAGACGGCGACAAGGAACACGACGGCCAACTCACGGATGACCCCCAGGTCGCGCAGGCGCGCCACGCGCAAGTCCGAGCCCTCTTCGTGGCTTCTTGTCCTCATCACCCACTTTCGCGGGGATCAAATGAAGAATACGGGAACTCTGCCGTATTCCGTTGATGCCCCGTCCGATTGAGAGAGCGGGTTATTTGCTCCCAGCATCAAGCGTATTCCGAAACACATTTATGAATCGTTTACAGAAATGCCGAACAACTGGATTTTCCTATAATTATATTCACCAATCTGACATCGGACATTGATCCGCGATCAGCCGCGCCGATGCCAGCGGTGAATCGGGAGTTTCCCGGCATCACCCTGATCGGGGCGATCCGGTTACCGAAACGTCGAAATTCGGGCGCTCGCCGCCTTGGTAGGAGTGGGGCGATCGATGTCGAGCGCTGCTAGGGCATGAAGAGGGCCGAGTTGGCCGGCGACCATGCGCGGACTATCGCCGATGCGCGTCCCACAGATCGTTGATGTCGACGTAGCCGTCGTCGTTGAAGTCGGTCGCGACGCGCGTTCCCATCACGCCATCCGGGTCTTGCATGATGCTCTCAAGCGCCGACACGAGTGCGTCGAGTTCATTCAGCCGGTCGAGGACGTCTGAATCGTTCCAGGGGAAACCATGCGCCTCCCAGGCCTCCTGGACGGCGTCGACATAGCGTTGCTCGGCGGCATCCAGCATCTCTTGGGTCACCGCCCCGGAAATCCGCGGCTGTTCTGACCTCCCTGACGCGGCCGCGCCGAGATCCTTGCCAATTTCGACCATCGCGCGGGCACGGGCGGTACCGGCCTCGGTCGGTGCCGTCCCGGGGTCCCTGTCGCGCTGTCCGAGCGCCCGGCCGATCGCCTGGCCCGCCGGCGATTCCGGCGTGACGACACTGCGTTCGACGTCCCGTGTCGGACTCGCGCTGCGGGACGTCGCGCCGCGATCACGGTCCGGGCGGTCACGTTCGGGACGGTCTCGTTCGGGACGGTCTCGTTCGGGACGGTCTCGTTCGGGGCGGTCACGTTCGGGGCGGTCACGTTCGGGGCGCGAGCGGTCGCGACCGCCGCCGCGTCCGGAGTCCGGATCCGACCGCGAACTGCGTTCAGAGGCACTGCCGCCACCTCGACCTCCGCCACGGCTCTGGGCGCCGGCCGTCGCAACCCCGAACACCGGGCCCTCAAAGAGAGTTGGCGGGCGAACTTCGGTGGGCAGGACAACGAGGAAGCCCGACATCGCAAGCACGGCGACTGCCCGCCTGAAGGTCCCCCGACCTCGTCGACGGAGCGCGTTCGCGATCATCTTGATCACTTGCTCGAGCACGCCCATGACACCGCTTTCTCGGGACATCGATCAATTGGGCGGCCTGCTGCCACCAAGAACCGATGCCCGGCTGTCCCTGGAGAACAGATGAACTGCTCCCAGACTCGAGCGTATTCACATTCACATTTATAAATGGTTTATAGAAATGCTGAATTTCGGGATTTTCTTACATTTTTATTTACCAAACAGGCAGTCCTCACGTGCGATGTTTGCGCGCTGCCATAGCTCTGCCCCGCCGCGTTCGGAGCCTCCGGGTCTCCGCTCGATATAGGGCAGGGCCTGGGCTGACAACCAGCTCGCGCGGGCGTCCGACCTGGGCAGGCCGCCGGCATCGCTGCGGTGGGGAAACGGCGCCTGCCCGGAGCTAGCGCTGGTGCACGTCCCAAAGATCGTTGATGTCGACGAACCCGTCGCCATTGACGTCAGCTGCGACGCCCGACCCGGAACCGCCGCGCGGCTGATCCCCTGAGCCCCTGTTGACGGACTCAAGATGCGAGATCAGCGCATCGAGCCGGCCAAGCGCCTGCAGGACATCGGGGTCGTTCCAGGGAAATCCGTGCGCTTCCCACGCCGACTGGACGGCATTCACGTAAGCGCTTTCGGCACCGTTGAGCATTTCCTCGGTGACCGGGCCGGACACCGCCTCCCGGTCTGATGGGGTCGGAACCTCCGCGCCCATCTCCATGGCGATCGCAACCATCATGCGGCCGCGGGTCTCAGTGGCCTCGCTGGCGGTCTCATCCGTGTCCTCGGCGATGGTGGGCTCAGCATCCTCCGTCCGCTCCCGTTCGCGACTCGGTCGGTTCCAGATGCTGCGGGACCCGCTACGGCCGCGGGACGACGCGCCGCGCTCGTCCGACCCACGCTCGCTATTGCTCGCCGAACCGCCATCGCCGGCGCGGCCGCTGTTCCCGTTGCCGTTGCCGTTGGCATTCCCGCTGCTGTTGCCGTTGCCGTTGGAACTCCCGTTTCCGTTCCCGTTGGAGTTTCCATTGGCATTCCCGTTGGAATTTCCCTTTCCGTTGCCGTTGGAATTCCCGTTGGAATTCCCGTTGGCATTCCCGTTGCCGTTCCCATTGGCTGCGGCGTGCGCCGTCGTCTGCGCGGCACCGACGCCCACGACGCTGGATTCGCTCGTCAATTGAAGCTCGAGAGGCAACACGGCGAGGCAGGACCCCAGGGCAAGCACGCGCGCGAAACGACCGACAAGGCGCATCGCCCCTCGCGTCGCTGCCGGATCTCCCTGATCGGATCGCTGCCTGCGGTCCATATCAATGCCTGCCTGGTCTCAGTCTCTACACCAACGTCAAACTAGGGATCGTCATCCCAAGAAATCCCTGCCGCGCACTAGGGTGCATTCCCCCTACAGTCCAGTATCGATTCCTAATGTTTACAAACCGTATAAAACTCTCATTGAAATGTTTGCATCCTGTTTACCCTGTTCGTCGGCGCGGTACAGTCTGCCCAACCGAGTAATCGGCGCTAGCGCGGCGTTGGAATTGCGTTCAATCAGGTTGATCGACCAACGTCCGCGGCCGGCGCATGGCGGCATGGAAGGCCTCAGCGGCGTAACGACGCATCGGGCCGGCGACGAGGTCTAGTTGGGGTCGGTCTCGCCCATGCGGCAGACAAGCTGCCACTCCGCGGCGGTCACGGGCTGGACCGAAAGCCGGCTGTTCTTGACAAGTGCCATGTCGGCGAGGCTGGGGTCCGCCTTTATCTGCTGCAGGGATACCGGCTTGACCAGCGGCCGCACCGGGCGGACATCGACCGCGAACCATTTGCCCGTCGGGTCGGTCGAGTCGGGATGCGCCTCCGAGGCCACCTCGACTATGCCGACAATCTCGGTGCCGGTGACCGAGTGATAGAAGAAGATGCGGTCGCCAAGCCGCATCGCCAGAAGGTTGTTCTTAGCTTGATGATTTCGGATACCGTCCCATTCCTCGACCCCGGCGGCGACCTGCTGGTCCCAGGACCAAGTGCTCGGTTCTGATTTGATCAGCCAATACGCCATGAGCTCGCTCTCGGGCTTGCAACCTTCGGCAGAAGGATGAGACAGGCGTCTCCGCCGAATCAGCGAACAATAATGCGCCGGCACCACCGAAGCTAGACCTGGCGGTCACATTGACGGCGGTCCGTCAGCCATTGTGATGGCGCAGGGTGAGATCAGGCGTCGGCGGCACCCGGGCGCGCCAGCACCCGGGAATCGGGAATGTGCACCACTGCCGTCGTGCCCTTGCCCTTGGCAGTGTCGAGCTCCAGGCGCCCGCCATGGCGCTCGATCAGCGACTTGACCACGGGCAACCCGAGATGGGTGCCATTGGCGTCCGCCAGGCCGGCGCCGTTGCCGTTGTCCGACCGCCCCTTGAGCGCCGAGACGATCCGGGCCGGCACACCGCCGCCGGTATCGGTAATCGCCACGGCGACGCCGCCCTCGTCATTGCCGTTGATCGACACCTCGATCCGACCCTTGGGCGGCGTGAACCTCACCGCATTGGACAACAGGTTGAGAAACGCCTGCCGCAACTTGGTCTCGTCCGCATTGATCCGGTAGCCGTCGCTGGGCGCGGCAATCGAGATCGATGGCGGATCGCCGGCGGCGCTGTGGCGGGCCAGACGGATGCAGCGCGCCAACAGCTCACCGAGGTCGAGCGGCTGTTCGGACAGCTCGATATCGCCGGCGGTGAGCGTCGAGATCTCCTCGATGTCGTCGATCATGCTCATCAGGGCGTTGCCGCTGTCGCGAATGGACTTGGCGAATTGCTGGTAGCGTTCATCGCCGAGCGGCCCGTACACCGCGCCGGTCATCGCCTCGGAGGTGTCGACGATGGTCTCCAGCGAGGCCTTCAGGGCATGGCCGAAGGCGCGCAGGAACTCCGCCTTGCCGCGATCGGCCGAGCGCGCCTCGTCGCGTGCCAGGGCGAGCGCCGCGGCGGATTGCTCGAGTTCCTCTTCGGGATGCGCCGCCCCGGCGGCGCCGTTGGCCGAATTCGCGGCCACTTCGCCGGCGCCGAACACCAGGGCCTCGGGCGCATCGGCCGCCACCTCGGTGAAGGTCTCGACCGCGCCGCCATCGGGCAGCGGCTGGTGGATGACCTCGATGACGCGCTTGTCCGGCAAGGTCAGGCGATAGGTGCAGCGGGCCCGGCTGGCGGCATAGCTGAGCCGATCGTCGACCAGCGCCACGGCATCGGCCTCGCCGGCCTTGCCCTGCTCGGCGACATGGCTGATCTGGTCATGCAGGCTGATTCCGGGGCCGGTCAGCTCCGGCGGCAGCCGGAAGATCTTGGCATAGCGGCGGTTGCAGAGGATCGAGTGGAGCTTGGAGTCGAACAGGCACAGGCCCTGGGTCATGTTGCCCAGCGCGATGTCCAGCCGGCGGATGGTCTTCTCCAGTTCCACATTGGCGAGCTCGGACCGGTTCTTGGCCAGTTGCAGCTGCTCCTCGCGCCGCTTCAGGTCGGTCACGTCGGTGTAGAGGATGATGGTGCCGGCATCGCTGCGCCGTTCGTTGATCAGGATCCATCGACCGTCGGCCAGCCGGCGTTCCGTGCTGCTCTCCTGGTCGTCATGGCGCGACAGCCGGTCGCGCAGCATCTGCGCCTTCGGCACGGCGCCGTCCGGCTCGATGCAGCCATCGGCCTCGGCCTGCAGGATCGTCCGATAGGTGGCGCCGGTCTTGATCCACCCGTCCAGCTTGGGGAACAGGTCCAGCAGCTTGCTGTTCCAGGTGATCAGGCGATCCTCGGTGTCGAAGATCGCGATGCCCTGGCTGATGCTTTCCACGATCGCCGCGCGGGTCCGCTCCTCGGCGGCCGCGGCGGCGAATTCGGCCTCCTTCATGCGCGTGGCATCGAGGATGACGCCGTTCCACAGCACCGAACCGTCCTCGCGCCGATGCGGGCGGGCCAGCGCGTGGGTCCATTTCTCCTGCCCGTCGGCGGTGACGATCTGCGCCTCGACGTCCCACAACGTCATCGCTTTCGAGGCCGCCATCAGCCGGTCCCGGAAGGTCTTGCGGTATTCCGGCCCGTGATGCTTGAACAGCGCGTTGGGATCGTTCAGCACGTCTTCCGGCTCGACACCGAACAGGTCGCGCGCGCCCTCGCTGATATAGGTGTAGCGGATGTCGCCATCGGGCGTGACGAGGCGCTGATAGACGACCCCCGGGATCGTCGCCGCCAGCGACGACAGGCGCTCGTCCGCGCTTTGCAGCTTCTCGAGCAGCTCGGCCTGCATGCGGCTGGACCGTTCCGCCTCCTCCTTCGCCCGGCGCAGCTCAAGCTCGACGTGCTTGATGCGGGTCGCGGCCAGGATGACGCCGTTCCAGACGACGCTGCCATCGGCCTGGCGCTCCGGCCTGGCGATGGCGTGGGTCCATTTCTCCTCGCCATCCGGGGTGACGATCTGCGCCTCGACATCCCAGAGCGACAGGGTCCTCGATGCCTCCAGCAGCCGTTCGCGGAAGGTGTCCCTGTAATCCGGCGCGTAGTGGTCGAACAGCGCCTGGGAATCGGACAGGATGGTCTCGGGCTCGACCCCGAAGAGATCGCGAGCACCCTCGCTGATATAGGTGTAGCGGATGTCGCCATCCGGACGGACGACGCGCTGGTAGACGACTCCCGGAATGGTCGCGGCCAGCGAGGCGAAGCGCTCATCGGCGGCGCGCGCCGCCATGGTGCTGCGGGTCGAATTGACGGCGACCCGCGTCAACGGCTCGAGCAGCTCAAGCGCCTTGCGCGCCGCCGCGTCGAGCCGGCGGTCGGCGTCGAACCGCAGGAACACCAATCCCGGCTCCGCGCCCTCCGGCCCGGCGATCGGCAGGGCCCAGCCGACGGCCCCGTCCGTGTTGTCGAGGATCTTGGCCAGCGCGGCGAGATCGGGGTCGTCCTCACCAGCGTTGATCTTCAGCGGCTTGGCCCAGCTCTTGACCGATTTCGCGACCCGCCCGGCAAGCTCGGTGCACGAGGCGACACGGTTGCCATCCTTGCTGGTGTCCCGTGGAGCGATCCGGCGCCAGTCACGGCCGTCGAACACGACGAAGGTGGCGCTGTGGGCGCCGAGCAAGTCAACGAACAGGCGCTCCAGCCCGTCGACGATGGCGGACAGATCGCCTTGTTCGGCGACCAGCGCCAGCACGTCCCTTTGGCCGGAAACAAAGCGCTCCAGGATCGCATCGGCGGACGACCCGTTGGCCGCACCGGCAGTCTTGCCGCCCGGCGCAGTCGATGCCGATCGGGCCTTGCGAGCCGGCTTGCGCGGCTTGGTCTTGGACAAGGCCTTCTCGGTTGGCTGCTTGCGAGGCACTGCGACTCTTCCAGCTTGTCGACCAACGGCGTGAACCGGTGCCGACGACGTTGCGGACTTCCGTCGAGAGCGACTCTCCAAGCCGTCGGAACACGGCGAACGGAGCGCTTCAAGAATTGGCCTTAGACGTTAAAAATCGATTAGTCCGGGCCGGCCGGGCGCCGCCGGCCGAGCCCGGAGCGGGCATGCGAACATGGCGCAGAGCCTAGCGCGCCGCCCGCTTGCGGGCGCGGCCGATCACCCGTTCCTTCGGGAACAGGACGGTCACCGTGGTCCCCAATCCAAGGGCGCTGTCGAAGGTCAGTTCGGCACCATGCAGCTTGGCCATCGAAACCGCCAGGGGGACACCCAGGCCGCTGCCGCCGTAGTGCCGGCTCAGCGTGCCATCGATCTGTCCGAAGGCCTCGAAGATCTTCGGCATGTCCTCCTCGGCGATGCCGATGCCATCGTCCCGCACGGTGATCGCCAACTCACCGGTCGGCTGCATCTCGGCGCCGATTTCGACCTGTCCCCCTTCCGGCGTGAACTTGACGCCGTTCGACAACAGGTGGACGAGCATGCGACGGACCAGGTCCTCGTCGCAGATCAGGATCGGCAGGTCCTCATCGGTGCGCGCGACGATCTCGATCGACGCGTCCTCGGTCAGCATCTGCGCCTGCCCCACCGCCGACCGGATGACGTCGCCGATCGGTACCGAGCGGTCGTTGATCACCACGTCGAAGGTCTCGAACTTGGTGAATTCCAGAATGCTGTTGATGGTGTCCAGCAGCCCGTGGGCGCTTCGGTGCACATAGCCGGCATACTGCACGTAGTCCTCGTTGCCGAGCGGCCCGTACACCTCGCTCTTGAGAATCTCCGAGAAACCGATGATGGCATTCAGCGGCGTCCGCAGCTCGTGGCTCATGCTGGCAAGAAACTGCGTCTTGGCCCGGTTGGCGGCTTCCGCTTCTTCCTTGGCGCGACGGAGGTCAAGCTCGGCCTGCTTGATCCTGGTGGCGTCGAGGATGACGCCGTCCCACAGCACCGATCCATCCTGCCGGCGATGCGGCCGGGCGATCGCATGGGTCCATTTCTCCTCGCCATCCACGGTGACGATCTGCGCCTCGACGTCCCACATGGTCAGCGACCGGGAGGCCGCGAGCAGACGTTGCCGGAAGGTCTTGCGGTATTCGGGGCCGTGGCATTCGAACAGCGCTTGCGGATCGGCGACGATCTTCTCCGGCTCGACACCGAACAGGTCGCGCGCGCCGTCACTGATATAGGTGTAGCGAATGTCGCCATCCGGCGTGACGATGCGCTGGTAGACGACACCGGGAATGGTGTGGGCCAGCGACGTGAATCGCTCGTCGGCGCTGCGCAGCTTCTCGACCAATTCGGCCTGCGCCCGATGCGTTCGTTCGGCCTCCTCGTTGGCCCGGCGCAGCTCGATCTCCGCCTTCTTGATGCGCGTGGCATCCAGAATGATGCCGGTCCACATGACCGCGCCATCGGCCTGGCGGTGCGGCCGAGCAATGGCGTGGGTCCATTTCTCCTGGCCGCCGGTCGTGGTGATCTGGAGCTCCACGTCCCACATCTCCAGCGACCGCGAGGCGGCCAGCAGGCGCTCTCTCAGGGTCGCCCGGTATTCCGGATCGTAGCAATCGAACAGCACCGTCGGGTCGGTCAGGACCTCGGCCGGCTCGACGCCGAACAGGTCCCGTACGCCCTCGCTGATATAGGTGTAACGGATGTCGCCGTCGGGGCTCACCAGCCGCTGGTACACGACACCCGGAACCGTCGCGGCAAGCGAGGCGAATCGACGGTCAGCGGATTGCACCTGCCGGGCCGATTCGAGCGCGATTCGCGTCAGGCGGACCAGGGGATCGATCCGCGACTGCAGCAGGCGCCCGTTGCCCGATTTGCCGTGGATAGTGAGGAACCCGGCCAGCACGCCCTTGCCGGTGGTGATCGGGCAGGGCCGGCAATCGGGCAGCCCGACGTCCCGGGCCACCTGCTTGATCTTGCCGGCGATCACATCCTGAGCCGTGTCCGATTCGGCCTTCGATGCCCTGCCAAGGCGTCCCGACGACCGCCCTCCTCGGTCCCGGCCGACGGTGATCAGCGCCACGCCCTCGGCATAGGACGGCGGAAGGCCGGCCGATGCCACGGTGCGGACCAGTTGGTCCCTGCCATCGGCCAGGTCGATCGACACCGAAGGCACACCCAGAACGTCCATGGTGATGTCCGCGACGCGCTTCAGCACCGTATCCAGTGCCGCGCCCTTGGCGATGAGCTCGAACACGTCGAGCTGGCTCTCCGCCAGCGGCGGCGCCGAGCCATTGCGGGTCCGGCCGTCCCGCCGGCGGGTCGCTCCTACGGCAAGGCGACCCATGTCAGCCCGCCCGTTCGGCGATCCGGACGCAGGCCCAGTCGCAATGGCTGCGACGTGTCCGTCCTGTGAGATGTCGGGGTGGCATGCTTCGCCCCCTCAAACGATCGATGGGCACGAGCCGCCCCTCCTGGACCCTCGCGCGCAAACGACCTGCCGGGGTGCGACCGTCTCGCGCCGATGCCTTCGATAGCGAACGAACATGCGGGGCATTCCTTAAGAATCCGTGAGCCGACGCCGCCGGCGGGCCGGTGGCGTTGGCCTCGGACAACCGGTGTCGCGAGTCTGGTCTCGGGCATGCCGAGAATTTCCGGCCCGATCGTTGGGCAAATCAACGATCGCTTAAGGAGGTCTATGCAAAGTGTAGCTCGAATATATCCGCGCTCCGATTCCGAGCAGGCAGTAATCATGGTTAACAAACGTGGTTTAAATACTGTTAACCCGAGAATTTTACTGTTTGTTAATTTCTATTATGGAAAATTTTCCTTAATTATAACTGGTATCTGAGCTAGCTCCGGGGGCGACATGGACGCTTTGAGACTCGCTGGCAGTGCGCCACCGTTGCGGCGCGCTGACCTAGTCGTTGAGACGGACAGGCAGCGCAAAGGTGTCGAAGATCTTCAAGCACGTCTGGAACGCCTTCTGCCGCGGCTGCGCATGGCAGTCATCTATGGCGGCGACAAATCCGAGGACGGCGCGGTCATCAATCCGACCGTCAACCGGCGTCCCTGGAAGAGCTACCAGACCGTGGCGTCGGACATCGCCGGGGCCCTGGAACGGCTCGGCGTCGGCCATGTCGAGGTGGTCCCGGAGAACATGCGCCTGGGAACCACCCTCGCGGAGAAGGGCATCCACCTCGCCTGGCTCAACACCGGCGGCGTCCAGGGCTACCACCCCGTCGCCCATGCCGCGGCGATGCTCGAGATGATGGGCATCCCCTATATCGGCCACGACCCGCTGACCGCGGCGATGCTGGACAACAAGGACGCCTTCAAGCGGCACCTGATCGCCCTTGGAATCCCGACCACGCCCTTCGTCACCTGGAATATGGAACGGGGCCCGTTCGTGGCCGACCTGAACAGCCGGTTCTTCGGGACCTTCGGCCACTTCCGCGGCCCGTTCGTCGTCAAGCCGGTCTCCGGCCGCGCCTCGCTGCACGTCCACGTCGTCGACGAGATCGATGAACTGACCGAGAAGGTCGCCGAGGTCTACGAGGCGACCGAGAACGACGTGATGATCGAGCCGTATCTGGAGGGCCGCGAGTTCTGCGTGTCGGTCTGCGGGCCGGTCGTGGCCGCCAAGCGCGGTCTGTCACGCCTTGACGAACCCTTTGTGCTGTCGGCGGTCGAACGGGTCCTGGATGCGGACGAGCGCATATTCACCTCGATGGACAAGAAGCCGATCACGGACAAGCGGGTCCGCACCCTCGACCCGGTGCAGGACGCCGCGGAGATCAACCGATTGTATGGGCTGGCTCGCGAGGTGTTCGTCGATTTCGGCCTGGAGACGCTGGTGCGCATCGACCTTCGGGCCGACGCGGGCGGCCGCATGTGCATTCTGGAGACCAATCCGAAACCGGACCTGAAGCGGCCGGATGGCAGCGTCACCAGCCTGGTGTGCACCGAGTTGGGCGCCCACGGCATGGATTACGAGGACCTGATCCTCTCCCTGCTGGCCGACCGGCTGGACCTGTTGATGCGGCGGCGCCCCGGCGCGGCGCAGCATCTGATCGAGCTCGCAAGCTGACCGGCGCGGTCAAGAGGAACATGAGCGACATGCGATCGGCCAAATCGAAAAAGCGGCGCCTGATCGACGCAACGATGATGTTCCTGGTGCTGGGGCTGTCGCTGCTGTTGCTGATCTATGTCGGCTACAGCGAAGCGAAGCGGACCTACCAGCAGTTCCAGCTCGAGAAGCTGGAGGCCCAGGGCAAGATCGCCCAGAACGCGATGGAATCCTTCCTGCGCGCCGGCCTGCCGCTGCGCCAGTATGTCGGGTTCAGCACCCTGGCGGGGCCGATCCTCGAATCGGACCCGACCATCGCCGCCATGACGGTGTTCGATCGCGCCGGCCGCCCGGTCTTCGCCAGCGGCGACGACAGCATCCCGCTGCTGCCGATCGTCGAGACCGACAGCAACAACGAGTTCGAGCTGCGCATGACCAAGGAGTACGAGCAAGTCGTGCTCCCCCTGCGCAACCGCTTTGAAACCGTCGGCAGCCTGGCCATCACCATGCCGACATCGGTGGTCGAAGAGACGGTGCAAATCGCCTTCAAGCCGCTGCTGGTCGTCGCCGCCTTCCTATCGGTCGCCTTCGCCCTGTTCGTCTCTGTGGCCGAAGCGCCGATCGGACGTGGACGAACGCCATGGCTGCAGATCGTCTACGCGTTCACCTTCCTGGGCATGGCGCTGCTGGTCATCGTGACCCTGATCAACCTCTATCAGGATGGCGCCACTTCGCGGGTGAAGGCCCTGGCCGATTCGCTGGGGCAGCGCCTGTCGATCATCATGATGATCAACGTCAACATCGACCAGATCGACGGGCTGGACGCGATCTTCGATGACTATCGCCGGCTGTATCCGGACATCAGCGCCGCGGGCCTGATCGTCAACAACAAGGTCCACGCCCACACCGACCGGGACGCCGTTGGCCGATCCTGGGTGGAAGACTCCGCCAACTACCAGTACGAGGTCGACCTGTCGCGGCCGGAGCTCGGGCGCGATGTCCGGGTCGCCGTTGCCCTGCCGGCCGACATCGTCGTCAACCGCGTGCTGCGCAGCGTGAAGAACTTCGCAGCGCTGTTCGTGGCCTCGGGTTTCCTGGCCGGCCTGTTCCTGCAGCTGGCGGGCTCGGTGCAACAGCAGACGACCGGCGGGAAGTCGGACGAGACCGAGGATCCGGATGCACCCGGAAGCGGCGAGGCGGCCCGAAGTCAGAGGGATGCCGCGCTGCTCGATCTGGTCAAGCCGGTGTTCTTCGTGGCGGTGTTCCTGGAGCACCTGAATTACGCCTTCCTGCCCCAGTTCATGCATGGGGTGGTGGCCGAATCGGGCCTGTCTTCGGGCTACGCGTCGGCGCCGTTCACGGCGTATTACCTGTGCTTCGCCCTGGCCCTGATCCCGGCCGGCCATTACGCCCAGAACTGGAGCGCCCGGCCGCTGATGTATGGCGGGCTGGTGCTGGCCGCGATCGGCGTGTTCGCGATGGCCCTGCCGACCGATTTCTACATCGTCACCGCGGCGCGCGCCCTGTCGGGCATCGGCCAGGGCATGCTGTTCATCGGCGTGCAGTCCTACATCCTCGCCATCGCGTCGCCCGGCGGCAAGACCCGCGGTGCGGCCATCATCGTGTTCGGTTTCCAGGGCGGGATGATCTCGGGCATGGCGATCGGCTCGCTGCTGGTCACCTATATGGGCGCCCAGGGCGTGTTCACCCTCGGCGGCACGATTGCCACCGGCATGGCGCTCTACGCCCTCACGGTGCTGCCGTCGACCGCCCCGCAGCGCACCGTCGAGAGCGGCATCGGCGCCACCTTCCGCCAGCTCGGACGGGATGTCGGGCAGGTGCTGCGCAGCATGCATTTCCTGCAGACGATGTTCTTCATCGGCATCCCGGCCAAGGCGGTGCTGACCGGCATCATCATCTTCGCGCTGCCGCTGCTGCTGGCGCAAAAGAACTACGCCCAGGAGGATATCGGCCAGATCATCATGGTCTATGCCGCCGGCGTGGTGCTGGCCTCCAGCTGGGTTTCGCGGCTGGTCGACCGCACCGGCAAGACCGACACCATCCTGTTCTGGGGCGCGGTGATCAGCGGCATCGGGCTGATGGCGATCGGCCTGATCGACTGGGACGGCATCAGCGGCCGCAGCGACGGCGGCCTGCTGGTCACCCTGGTGCTGATCGTCGGCGTCGCCACCGTCGGCATCGCGCACGGCTTCATCAACGCCCCGGTCGTCACCCATGTCGCCGACTCCGAACTGGCCACCAAGATCGGACCGACATCCGTCACCGCGACCTACCGGTTCCTGGAGCGGATCGGCCACGTCGCCGGCCCGATGATCGTCGGCCAGATGTTCCTCTATTGGGGACAGAGCGCGCTGAACCTGATGTGGATCGGCGTGGCCATCGCCCTTCTGGGCATCCTGTTCCTGTCCAGATCGACCCAGCAATGGGCGAGCACCGCCTAGAAAGGGAGGACCCATGACCTTTCCCGGATTGTTTCTGACGCGCCGCGGCCTGGTCGGCCTTCTGGCCGCACCTCTGGCCATCGCCGCGCTGTCGGCGCCGGCCCATGCCAACACCGTGCCGAACTATGCCGACTGGTTCGGCTATGGCGACGACGCGATGCTGGAGTGGGAGTTCATCGAGACCCCGGACACGCCGCATATCGTGACGATCCAGCGCAAGGGCCAAACCGGCCCGGCGCCGCAGCGGGTCATGGTGATCTATCCGCGACCCTCCTCGGCCTATGACATCGCCATCACCAAGGTGCTGGACGTCTTCGCCGAGAAGGACATGGATGTCCAGTTCACCGTCTACAACTTCGCCAAATCGGACGATCGCGGCCTGGAAGCGCTGGGCATTGCCGAAAGCGGCGATTACGACCTGGTCTTCTCCATGGGTTCGGAGTCCACCGCCTGGCTTTGGGAGAACTACCGCGGCGGCGAACTGCCCGTGGTCTCGATCTGCTCCAAGGATCCGGTGCTGCTCGGTCAGGCCGACGACTACGATACCGGTTCCAACACCAACTTCGCCTTCACCTCGCTCAATACGCCGATCGAGGTGCAGATGCAGTACCTGCTGGAGCTGAAGCCGGCCCTGCGCAACCTGGCGATCCTGGTGGACAGCCAGAACATCAGCGCCATGCAGACCCAGGCGGATCCGATCGCCCGCTACGCCCGGCGGCGCGGCATCCAGGTCTTCGACGTCGCGCTGCGCGACCCGCAGAACGCCCGCGAGGAGCTGGCGCGCCTGGTCCGCTCGACCGTCGAGGATATGCGGCGCAACGATCCGACCCTGGACAACAGCGTCTTCTGGATCACCGGCAGCACCGCGGTGTTCCGCGAGATCCGCACCATCAACGCCCATGCCAACCGGGTGCCGGTGCTGAGCGTGGTGCCCGAGGTGGTGGCCGCCGGTGACGACAGCGCGGTGCTGTCGATCGGCGTCAGCTTCCAGTCGAACGCGCACATCGCGGCGGTCTACGGCGCCGATGTGCTGTCCGGCCGGGTCGATGTCGGTGATCTCGCGGTCGGCGTCGTCTCCCCGCCCGATATTGCGATCAACTTCCGCAAGGCGCGGTCGATCGGGCTGAACGTGCCGTTCAGCTTCCTGGAGAGCGCCAGCACCGTCTACGACTATGAGGGCCGGCCGGTTCGCGTCGACGGCAAGTCCCTGGTCGCGACCAACTGACGGCGCCAATCCTTCGCTCCAAGAGAACCGCCCGGTCCATGCCGGGCGGTTTTTCTTTGCCGGTCATGCCAAGTCGGCGCTAGCCGTGTTCGGCGCGGAACGGCCGTGCCAGCAGCGCCAGGATCGAGTCGTCGATGCTGGACTCGCCGCGCAGGACGGCATCCACCGCGGCTGAGATCGGCGCCTCGACACCATGGTCGGCGGCCAGACGGACCACCGCGCCGGCGGTATAGACGCCCTCGCTGACGCTGCGGCGGCCGGCCAGGATCTCGTCCAGCGTCTTGCCCTGCCCCAGCGCATAGCCCAGCGAGGTGTTCCGCGATGCCAGGCTGGTGCAGGTCAGCATCAGGTCGCCGAGCCCGGACAGGCCCATCAGCGTCTCCGGCCGCGCCCCCATGGCCGCGCCGAGCCGCATGAGCTCCGCCAGGCCGCGGGTCACCAGCGCCGCGCGGGTGTTCTCGCCGAGCGACCGGCCCATCACCACCCCGGCGGCGATCGCCAGCACGTTCTTCACCGCCCCGCCGATCTGGACTCCCAGCAGATCCGCGCTCCAGTAGGGCCGGAAGGTCTGGCTGCCGAGCGCCTGCGCCAACGCCTCGCCCAGGGCCTGATCGGCCGAGGCCAGAGTCACCGCCGTCGGCTGTCCGCGCGCCACCTCGGCGGCGAAGCTGGGCCCGGACAGAACGGCGATGGATGCCTTCGGGCATTCGGCGGCGACCACCTCCGACATCAGGGCTCCGGTCGCCGTCTCGAAGCCCTTGGAACAGATCACCAGGGGCCGGTCGACGTCCGGCAGCCGCCGACACGTCTCGCGGAGATGCTGGGCCGGCGTCACCAGCAGCAGGGCGTCGGCCGACCGCGCCCTTTCCAGGTCGCAGGTGGCCTCGATGGCCGGGTCCAGCGCGATCCCGGGCAGGTAGACGGGGTTCTCGTGGCGCGTGGTGACGGCGTCGATCACCTCGGCGTTGCGGGCCCACAGGATCGTCTGGCGGCCGGCCCTGCAGGCCGCCTGCGCCAGCGCCGTACCCCAGGCCCCGCCGCCGATCACCGCGATGGACTTCAAGTCGGTCATGCCTTCACTCCGGCTCCGGTCGCGGGGGCCGCATCCGGATCGAGGGGCCAGCGCGGCCGCGGCGCGAATTCGAGCCCGTCAGACTGACCCAGCCGGAGCCGTTCAAGGCCCGCCCAGGCGATCATCGCGGCGTTGTCGGTGCACAGGGGCGCCGGTGGCGCGACGAAGGAGAGGCCCGAATCGGCGGCGAGGTCGGCAAGCCGTCCGCGCAGCGCCTGATTCGCCGCGACCCCGCCGGCGACGACCAGCGCATGCCCGGATCCGCCATCGGCCAGGAACTGGGCGATGGCATTGCCGGTGCGATCGACCAGGCAGTCGCCCACCGCCGCCTGAAACGCCGCCGCCAGATCGTCGACGTCGCGCCGCCGCAACGGGCCGGCCGGCAGGCCGTCGACATGGCGGCGCAACGCCGTCTTCAGCCCGGAGAACGAGAAGTCGCAGCCCGGCCGCCCGGCCAGCGGCCGCGGCAGGGCGAAGCGGTCGGGATCGCCCGTTGCCGCCGCCCGCTCGATCTCGGGACCGCCGGGATAGCCGAGGCCGAGCAGCTTGGCCGCCTTGTCGAACGCCTCGCCGACGGCGTCATCGATGGTCGTCCCCAGCCTGCGATAGGCGCCGACGCCCTCGACCACGAGCAGCTGGCAATGCCCGCCGGACACCAGCAGCAGCAGATAGGGGAACGGCAGATCGTCGGTCAGGCGGGCGGTGAGCGCATGGCCTTCCAGGTGGTTGACCGCCAGGAACGGCAGGTCATGGACCGCGGCGATCGCCTTGGCGGTCATCACGCCGACCATCACGCCGCCGATCAGTCCCGGCCCGCCGGTCGCTGCGACGCCGTCCAGCGCCTCGAATGCGACGCCTGCATCGTCCAGCGCGGTGCGGATCAGGCCGCCAAGATGGGCGAGATGGGCGCGGGCCGCGATCTCCGGCACGACGCCGCCATAGGGCCGATGGTCGTCAAGCTGCGACAGCACCACGGTCGACAGGATGCGTCGGTCGTCGGCGACCACCGCCGCCGCGGTCTCGTCGCAAGAGGTTTCGATGCCCAGGACGATCATCGGATCCGCCGGTTCGGGAAGAACGGTTGTCATAGCAGCCGCGGCCGATGCCGGGCAACGGCGCGCATCAGCAGCAGCCCGACGGTCGTGTTCTCGCCATGGCCAAGGCCGGCAATACCGGCTACACCAGCGCCCATGACGGCCCTGCTGAAGATCGGCACGCGCGGAAGTCCCCTGGCCCTGGCGCAGGCGCGCGAGGTCGCCGAGCGGCTGTCCGCCGCCCATCGCGACCTGGCGGCGCCGGGTGCGGTGGAGACCGTCGTCATCCGGACCACCGGCGACGCCGTGCAGCACCGGCCCTTGGCGGAGATCGGCGGCAAGGGGCTGTTCACCAAGGAAATCGACGACGCGCTGCTGTCCGGTGCCGTCGATATCGCCGTGCATTCCATGAAGGACGTCCCGACCTGGCTGCCGGACGGGGTGGACATCCCGTGCCTGCTGCCGCGGGAGGACCCGCGCGACGCGCTGTTCGCGGATGGCTGCGCCCGGTTGGACGACCTGCCGCAGGGCGCCGTGGTCGGCACCGCGGCCCTGCGCCGCCAGGCACAGGTCCTCGCCCGTCGTCCCGACCTCAAGGTCGTGCCGATTCGCGGCAATGTCCAAACCCGCCTGCGCAAGCTCGCCGAAGGGCAGGTCGATGCCACCATGCTGGCCGTCGCCGGGCTGCGCCGGTTGGGGATGACCGACCGTATCACCGCCATGCTGCCCACCGAGGAGATGCTTCCCGCGGTCGCGCAAGGCGCCATTGGCGTCGCCTGCCGCAGCGGCGACGCGACAGCCCGCGGCCGGCTCGAGGCGCTGCATTGCGCCGAGACCGGCACCTGCGTCGCCGCCGAGCGGGCGCTGCTGACCGAGCTGGACGGCTCCTGCCGAACCCCGATCGCCGCGCTGGCCCGTCTGGGCGACGACGGCCGTCTCTCTTTCGACGCGCTGATCGCGCGGCCGGACGGCACCGAGGTGCTGCGCGAACACCGTGCCGGCGCGTCGCAGGACGCCGAGGATCTGGGCCGGGATGCCGCGCTGGCGCTCAAATCCCGCGCCGGACCCGGCTTCCTCGAGCAGTGACGGCGGGCTGCGCGCGATGAGCCGTTGGCTGCTGACCCGCCCGATCGAGGATTCCCGGTCGCTGGCCGACCTCCTCGAGGCGCGGGGGCACTCCGCCGTGATCGCGCCGATCATGGAGGTCGCCCTGCGGGAGGGGCCGCCGCCATCGCTCGACGGCGTGCAGGCGCTGCTGTTCACCAGCCAGAACGGCGTGCGCGCCTTCGCCGCGCTGCAGGAGCGCCGGGACTGCCCGGCACTGGCTGTCGGGCGGTCCACCGCCGACGCGGCCCGGGCCGCGGGGTTCGATCACGTCGAAAGCGCCGATGGCGATTCGGCGGCGCTCGCCCGCTTGGCGGCCGCCCGACTTTCTCCGCAAGACGGGGCCCTGCTGCACATTGCCGGCAAGCAGGTCGCCGGTGACCTGGTTGGGCAGCTCCGAGAGGCCGGCTTCACGACACGACGCACAATGCTGTACGAGGCGCGCGCCGTCGACCGGCTGCCGGCCGCCGCCGCCGATGCCCTCAGCGGTCGCAAAGTGGCGGGAGCCCTGATTTTCTCTCCACGGACGGCGGAGGTGTTTGCTAGGCTCGTCGCCGCGGCCGGCCTGACCGATTCCCTGGCTGGGCTGACCGCGCTGTGCCTCAGCACCGCCGTCGCCGAACGGTTGGGCGTGGAGGTCTGGGGAGCGGTTCGCATCGCCGATCGGCCGGAGCTGCCGGCACTCCTCGACCTCCTCGACACCGCCGAAGCACCGACCGCAGGACAACAGACCTAGGCATGAACTCCGACTCAGAGTCTCCGCAGGAAACGCCGGACGAAGCCGACGGACGCACCGCGACCGATCGCGTGGTCGCGGCCTTTGGCGGCATCCGGCCGATGGCCGGCAAGCTTGGCACTCCGGTCACCACCGTGCAGGGCTGGAAGAAGCGGGGCGCCATCCCGCAGCTGCGCCACGAAGCGATCCGCGCCGCCGCTGCCGCCCATGGCATCGCGCTGGACGACGCGATTCTGAGCGCCACGGCGCCGCCGGACGCGCATTCCGAGCCGGCCCGCCCGGCGTCGCGGACGCCGCCTGGCTCGGTGCCGCGGGCGCGAACCGTCATGCCGGCGCCCGAAGAGCACCAGGCGACCGACGAGGCGGGCCCCGCCGAGGAGCCCGAACACGTCGCGGAACCGCCGATACCAGAGGATCAGGACTCCGCCGAGGATCGGGAGCCCGCAGAGCAGCCGGAGCCCGAAGCGGCGCCCGAACCGGAGCCCGAGGTGGCGCCCCGGCCGGAAGCCGCCGCGCCGCGGCCGAGTTCCGCGGTCGCCTGGCTCGCCGTGTTCGTGGCGCTGGTTTCCGTCGGCCTCGTCGTCACGGCGCCGCTGTGGATCGACCGCGCCTACAGAGTCGTCGGCCTGACCGTGCCGTCCGGCACCGGGCCGGCCTTCGATCCCAATCGGCTCAATGCGTTGGACGACCGCCTGGCTGCCATGGAACAGCAGGTGGCGGCGCTGAGCGCCCGGTCCGATCCCGATGTCCTGGCCGAGGCCTTGCGAGCGGAGATCGAGGCGATCAGCGGACGTCTCGCGGCCCTGGAGGACATCGATCCGCAGGGTCTGGATGCCCGGATCGCCGCCGTCGGCGGTGCGGTGGAGGGTCTGGCGCAGGACATCGCGCGCATGGACGGCGTCCTGGGCAGCCAGCGGATCGCCCTGACCGAGGCCCGGTCGATCGTCACCAGGCTGGAGGCGCGCGCCGACGAGGCCGAGGCCGGGCTGGAGTCGATCGCCGCAATCCAGGAACGCGACGGCCGCCGGATCGAGCGGCTGATTGCCTCCGACAGCGCGACCCAGGCTCTGGTGCTGGCGATCGGCCAGCTGCGGGTCGCGGTCGATTCCGGCCAGCCCTACCAGCAGCCGCTCGCGTCGCTGCGGGCCCTGGCATCCGGCGTCGACGAGATGGTGGACGCCCTGGCGGCCCTGGCACCGGCCGCGGCGACCGGCGTCCCCGACCGCGACACCCTCAAATCCCGCTTTCCGGGTATGGCGGACGCGGTCCGTCAGGCGGTGCTGCTGCCGGCGGACGCCGGCTGGATGGACCGGACCGTCGCCCGGATCGAGGGCCTGGTCACCGTTCGTCCGGCCCCGGGCGAGGTCGATGGCGACGACGCGGCGGCGGTGCTGGCGCGGGCCGAAGGCCGGCTGAACACCGGCGACCTGCCGGGGGCGGTGGCGGCCATCGACATGCTGGATGGCGAGGCGGCGGCGGCGGCGGCGGCATGGCGCCGATCCGCCCAAGCCCGACTGGCCGCCGAGGCGGCGCTTGAGAACCTGAACAGCTTCGCCATCGCGCGGCTGGCCAACACCGAGTCGGACCGGTCCACCCCATGAGGCGATCGCTTTTCCTGATGGCGATGATCGGCATCGCCGTGCTGATCGCCGTGGTGATCGCCGACCGGCCCGGTGAGGTCCAGTTCACCTGGCAGGGCTACGTCATCGAGACCTCGGTCGGGATCCTGCTGCTGATCGTCGCGGCGCTGATGGGCGTGGCGGCGCTCACCTACCGCTTCTGGCGCGGCATGATCAACGCGCCGGGGACCCTGCTCCGGGCCCGCTCGGGGTCGCGCCGGGAAAGCGGCTATCGCGCGCTCACCAACGGCATGGTCGCGGTCGCCGCCGGCGATCCGGATGCCGCGCGGCGGTTCGCCAAGAAGGCCGATTCGCTTCTGGACGATCCGCCGCTGACCATGCTGCTGTCGGCCCAGGCGGCGCAGTTGACCGGCGACGAGCAGGCCGCGACACGCTATTTCGAGGCCATGCTGGAGCGCCGCGAAACCGAGTTTCTCGGCCTGCGCGGCCTGATCAACCAGGCCATGAAGCGCGACGATCGCGTCGGGGCGCTCTCGCTTGTCGATCGCGCCCGGTCCTTGCGGCCCAACACGCCCTGGGTGCACGCCGCCGCCTTCGACCTGGAGGTGCGCCAGCGCAAATGGGGCGAGGCGCTGACCTCGCTGGCCTCGGCCGTGAAGTCCGGCGCGATCGATGCCGCCACCGGACGACGCCACAAGGCCGCCATCCTGATCGAGCGCAGTCGCGAGGCGGAGGCGGCTGGCGATGGCGCGGCCGCCATGGAGCATGCCCACAAGGCCACCGGCCTGATGCCCGGTTTCACGCCGGCCGTGGTCCGCGAGGTACGGCTTCTGGCCCGGGCCGGCAAGGCCAAGCAGGCGATCCGCCTGCTGGAGAAGGCCTGGTCGCAAAAGCCGCATCCATCCTTGGCCGAGATGTTCCTGGAGGCGGCGCCGGCGGACGAGACCGCGCTGGACCGGGTGCAAAGGCTCGACCGGCTGCACCGGCTGAACCCGGACTCGCCGGAGCTGCTGCCGGTGCTCGCGGAGGCATCGCTGGCGGCCGAGCTCTGGGGATCGGCGCGCGGCCATCTGATGAAGGCGCTTCGGGAGTCGCCGAGCCGGCGCATCTACCGGCTGCTGAGCGAGCTCGAGCTCGGCGAACACGACGACGCGGTGAAGGCGCGCAACTGGCTCGCCAAGGCCGAGGGGGCGCCCGAGGATCCGTCCTGGGTCTGCGGCAGCTGCGGCACCGCCCATGCCCTGTGGGCGGCGCTGTGCCGCCACTGCGGCGGGTTCGATACGCTGGAATGGCGGGCATCGGCGGCTCCCCAGCTGGCCGCGCCGGCGTCCAAGGGGCCCACCCCGATCGCCCTGGCACCGCCACCGGCGCCCGGCCGGCAATAAGGCATTCACTCCGGAATTGACGACGACACCGGCTGGGCGTAGCTTCCCGACCGCTCACAGGACGAGCGGCCCAGCGTCATGGGCCTCCGCCGGAACAGGCCGACGTAGCTCAGTGGTAGAGCAACTGATTCGTAATCAGTAGGTCCGCGGTTCGAATCCGCGCGTCGGCACCACGGCCTCAGCCGTAATACTTGTCGATCGCCTCGAATTCCGCGACCACGTCCTTGAAGCCCAGGGCGTTCAGCAGGTCGCACAGGACCTTGTCGGCATCGATATGGGCCTGCTCCAGATCGCCCAGCAGCTGCAGCTCTTCCAGGCGTTCCTCGGCTTCGCGTCCTGCCTTGACGAGGGACTCCTTCTGATGCTTGTGGGCTGCGTCGAGCTGAAGGGCACGGATGAATCCCAAGTTACTCATCGGTCGGCTCGCCTTCCTTGCACGCGATGCCCGTCGGGCACCTGCAGACTTCCATCGAATAGGAGTGATACGAGAATAAGGCGAAGCTGGTTAAGGTAACATTAATTTGAAACACTTTTGAGTTATTAATGAATTGTTACCGGCTCAAGAAAGCATAGTCGCTTCGCAGAATTTGGCAAAATTGTGTCAGCGATCACGTTTACTTGATTGCGGATGATGAATTCTTAGAAATCTGCCTAAAGACAGCCAGTTGACTTATTTCACCGAATCAACCCATCGCCGATGCATCCAGATCCACTCTTCCGGGCGTTCGCGGATCCAGCCTTCGATGATCTCATTGACCCGGGACATGATGGTCTTGACATCGGCATTGCGGTCGCCGGTCGAATCGTATTCCAGGGGCGGATAGAAGGTCAGTCGGAACCGTGCGCCGCCCAACCGCTCCACCCTGGCCGGCACCACCGCGCAATTGAAGCGCAAGGCGAACAGGGCGGGCGCCGAGGTGGTCATGGCGTCGTGCCCGAAGAACGGCACCGCGATGCCCGTGTTCAACTTCTGGTCCAGCAGCATGCCCAGGCTGTCGCCCTGGGCCAATGCCTTCATGGCGGCTTTGGCGCCCTCGTTTCCTTTTTGGCATAGAACCAGGCCCGCCGCCGTGCGGATGCGGCCGATCAGCCAGTCGGCGCCCGGGTTGTTCGGCGCCCGGTAGATGATGCTGAGGCGACCGACATTCTTCGCCACCCAGGCGCCCTGCAGCTCCCAGTTACCGACATGGCCGCCGACCAGGATCTTGGGTCGATCGGCGACCGCGGCCCCATTGACGTGTTCGACATCGACCACCTCGAGACGATCGGCCTCCCGCAGCCGCTGCAGGTGCGGCAGTTCGCCCAGGGTTCGGCCGATATTGTCCCACATGCCGCGCAGGATCCGTTGGCGCTCGGCATCCGAAAGCTCCGGCATGGCCATCGCGAGATTGTGCGTCGCGCGCCGGTTGGCCGCGGTCATCCACGGACCGACCGTGCGCCCGACCCAGCCGCCGACCGCCGAAGCCAGATCGACCGGCAGCAGGCGGAAGACCACGAAGGATAGGAACATCGCCGCCGACTGCAGGGGGTAATACAGCCAGCGGTCGAGCCGCCGGCGCAAGGGGGACTTGCGTGCCACGGTCAGGCGCCCACCGTCACAGGACCTGATCGGCCCACTCATAGGGCTCGGAATAGTCCTCGCGGTAGACCGTCTCGATCATGAAGCGGCTCACCCGCTCGACACTGAAGGATTGATGCGCCCGGCGCCAGCCGGCCTCCGCCACGCGCCGCCGCGCCTCGTCGTCTGCATGGAATCGCAGCACCTTCTCGACCAGATCGTCGAGTTCGTCGAAGTAGACGACCTCTTCCGGGCTGAACAGGCGCTCCATCTCCGGCACCCGGGGTGTGAACGTCAAGAGGCCGTTGCCCGCCAGTTGCCAGAGGCGCCCCGACGAGCACATCACATGGTCGTTGCGCCGGCTGTAGTTCAGACCCATGCGGGACGCCGCCAGCTTGCGCTCGTAATCGGCGCCAAAGACGAGCGGCGCGCCGAACATTCCGTTCAGATCGAATCGGATGTCCTTCAGCCGCTCCCGCAGCTGGCCCATGAAGGAGGTCCGGGCATCGGCGTCGCTGCGGTTGGCCCGGCCGCAGAACAGCAGGTCGATGGGCAGGTCCGCAGACTCGAACGACCGCAGCCGCTCGATCGAGGAGTCGACCGGCGGCGGGAAATAGCCGACCACATTGGCATTGGTCTTGAACTGCCGCATCGGCTCGCCGCCGGCCGAGACGAAGACCGCATCGAGATAGGGCAGCCGGGCGTGTATGTGCGGCAGCTTGTGGGTGTCCCACAGAGCATCGTGGTACCACAGGAACATCTTCACCGCAGGGAAGCGCTCGCGAATCTCGGCCAGAGTTTCCGGCCGCACCAACTCGCTGTGTCCCATGCAGATCGCATCCGGCTCGACATTGACGCAGGCTTCGATCAGCCTCCGGTTCATCTTGGCTGTGCCGAGGCGCTTCGACCGGAACGGCGCCTCGAATCGGGCCACGTCACGATGGCTGAACGGAACCACCAGGTGACCGTTGCGGATCAGCCCGTTGGTGATCTTCGGCGCCACCGAGGCGTTGAAGCGGGCGCCATACATGCCGTAGTTGAAGTTGGTGACGTGCAGGATACGGAGGCTGCGGTCGGTCATCGCTATCCCGGGCTGGGCTTCGGTCTGGCCGCATATGGACGGGTTGGCGGCGAGCGGTCAAGCCCAACGCGAAACCGGCAATCGCCTCACTCGAGGAGGCTTTCGGCAATCCGGGTGGAGGCGGTTCCGTCGCCATACAGCGCCGGCCTGTCATCCGGCACCGAGGACAGCCGACCGCGAATGGCCGTTGCAACGGCCTTCGCCGACTCGGGCGGACACAGCGCGTTCCAGCCGCAGTCGACCAGTTCGGTCCATTCGGTCTCATCGCGCAGCGTCAGGCAGGGAACGGCGTTGAAGAAGGCCTCCTTCTGCACGCCGCCCGAATCCGTGACGATGAGGGCGGCGCCGCCCTCGAGCGCCAGCATGGTCAGGTAATCCACGGGCTCCACGAGACGAAGGCCGGGACTCCGCTCGATTTCGACCCCCTGTTCGGCGATGGCCGCACGGGTCCGGGGATGAAGCGGCACGATGACCGGGATGTCTCGCGCCGCGTCGGCCAACCCAAGGAAGATCGCCCGCAGCCTCGACGGATCATCGGTGTTCTCCTGTCGATGGATGGTGGCGAGGACGTAGCGATCCGGCCCGAGGCCGAATGTGGAGCGGACCGCCGCCTCGTCGGACGAGCGGCGATGATGCAGGACCACGTCAAGCATGACGTCGCCGACCAGCCGCACACCGGGTCCCGAGATGCCCTCGCGGCCCAGATTCGCCACCGCGACCTCGGTCGGCGCATAGAGGAGGTCGGATAGCTGGTCGGCAACCATTCGATTGATCTCTTCCGGCATGCGGCGGTTGAACGACCGCAGACCGGCTTCGACATGGGCGATCGGGACATGCAGCTTGGCGGCGGCGAGCGCGCCGGCCAGGGTCGAGTTGGTGTCGCCATAGACGAGGACTCGGTCCGGGCGCACCTCCTGGATGACCGACTCGATGGCCTCCAGCATGCGGCCGGTCTGGGCCCCGTGCGTCCCGCTTCCGATACCGAGGTTCCGGTGGGGTTCCGGCAATGCGAGCTGGTCAAAGAACGCCGCCGACATGTTGCGGTCGTAGTGCTGCCCGGTGTGGACCAGAATCTCTTCGATTCCGCCGATCTGGCGGATCGCCTGGGACACGGCTGCCGCTTTGACGAATTGCGGGCGGGCGCCGACGATGGTGAGAATGGACGTCAACGGGCCGAAACGCGGCGGGCGGGCATCATAGGCTGTTCGACGGAGTCGGGTCGACGAGCGGCACTGGCCCCAAGCTGTTCATACACGTCCAGCAACTTGCGCGCCTGCGATGGCCATCCATAGTCCCGGATCAGTTTCGATAGACGGTGCGGGCTCAGCTTCAGGCTTCCGCGCTCATTGATCAACCGGCGCATCGTCGCCGCGATGTCGTCGACGTCGCCCCTCTCCATCACGATCCCGCATTCGGTACGGCGAACGAACGCGCTCATCTCGCGCAGATTCGATACGGCGATCGGCAGTCCGGCGAACACCATCTCGAACAGCTTGTGCGGCATCGAATACTCATGGTTCAGGCATTGGGCATTCTGCGGCACGATGCCGAAATCGGCGCTCGCGATGAACCGGGTCACGTCTTCATGAGGCACCGGCGGGAGAAGATGCAGGCGGTCGGCGCACCCGGCGGATCGCGCCAGGTCGAGGAGATGGCCGTCGACTTGCGCGGGAGCCTGGCCAACCATCGCAAATTGGAGTCCGGGAACCTCGGCCAGCGCGGCGACCAGCCGGTCGGTGCCGCGAACCAGATGGCGCGCGCCGGTGTAGACGCCCAGCGGGACCTGAGGACTCAGCCCGATGACCTCCCGCACGGTCGCAATCTCAGCGGCGTCCTCTGAGACGGCGTCCGAGTCGGGCGCGTTCATCACCACCACGGGCCGGGCGATGCCATGGGTGTCACGCAAATGATCGGCAATGCCTTCCGACACCGTCAGGACCGCATCTGCCAGTTTGATGTGCCATTCTTCGGTCTTCCGCCCGTGCAGGCGGCTGAGTCGCGACCTCTTCTTCGGCCCATGAAGGTAGAGATCATGGATGTCGACGACGACCTTGGCACCGATACGCCGGGCGAGCCTCGTCGCTGCCGGCAGCGCGATCAAGTCGTTCGCGTGAATGACGGTCGGTCGGATTTCCAGCACCTTGTCCCGGACAAACGATTCGAACGTGCTGAACTTCAGCAGTCCCACTCTCGGCAACACGGTGCGCCACCGCATCGGGACCCGGACATACCGAACCCCCCGGGCAATCGCGTCGATCGGTAACCCGTCGGCCTGCTTGCAGATGATTGTCACGGAATGACCCGCATCTGCCAGCGTCTCGGCGATTCGCATTACACGCGAATCCGGGTCGCAGGGATTATCGACGAGAGAAACGATGGTCTCGGGTGACGACATCAATCGGGAACAGGTCCGGATTCGGTCAAATCAAAAATTCCGCGAACGCTCAAAAGAAAGCGACTTATCCCTCATTCTCGCAACCGCTTCTAGGCCGGATGGCCCGGCTTGGCAATAGGCAGGCATCACGGTTTGGTGTTCTTGTCCCGCGCCGTCGCCATCCCGCCGCCCAGGCCGCGCACGACCCCCTCACCGATTGCGCCAGACTGGGCATGGACCGGTTCTGCCCAATAGGGTCGCCTCACAAATCCGAATTGCTTCAAGCACATCGGAAGGCTAAACCCGCAGAATGAGTGGTTTGGTCCAGCCCCTCCAAGATGGTCCGATTTGCCAACCGCGCCCGTCGCGGTGCAGCGGCGATGGGTGAAGCCCCTTGTGTGGATTCGTAGCCGTCATCGCCCCACGAGACAGACTGCCGCCGCCGCTCCTCGACCAGATGCGCGACCGGCTGGCACATCGCGGCCCCGATGCCGCGCGCTCCTGGATTGGTGAAATCGGCAACGGGAATGTGATCGCGCTGGGCCATCGACGCCTGGCGATCCTCGACCTTTCGGAGTCGGGGAACCAGCCGATGTTCCGCGCCGATCGCTCTCTCGTCATCGCCTACAACGGCGAGATCTACAACTTTGTCGAGTTGCGCGACCAGCTCGAGGGGCTGGGGAAACGCTTCGAAAGCCGGTCCGACACCGAAGTACTGCTCGCCTGCTACGAGCAGTGGGGACCGGATTGCCTTGAGCGGCTGAACGGAATGTTCGGTTTCGCGATCTGGGATGCCAAGGCCGGGCAGCTCTTCGTCGCACGGGACCGGTTCGGCGAGAAGCCGGTCTTCATGACCGATCTGGCGTCGGGCGGCGTGGCCTTCGCATCGGAAATGAAGGCCCTCCTGGCCCATCCCGACGTCGCCGTAGAGGTCAATCCGGATCAGCTCGAATGCCATGTCCGGAACAAGGTCTACGAATCCGATGCCGAAACGTTGTTTCTCGGCATCCGGCGGCTGCGGCCGGCCTACGCGATGCTGATCGACAGCGACGGCCGCGTACGCCGCGAATGGCGGTATTGGACGCCCGACTACACCTCGATCCAGGACCGGTACGACCAGACGACGGCCGTGCGCACCTTTCGCGAGATGCTCGAACGCAGCGTCGCCATGCGCCTGCGCTCCGACGTTCCGGTCGGGTCGAGCCTGTCCGGCGGCCTCGATTCCTCGACGATCGTCGCAATGCTCGCAGATGGCCGGCATGTCGGAGCCCTGTCGGACCAGCACACGTTCTCCGCCCGGTTCGATTCCGACCCGACCCTCTCCGAGGGGCCTCAGATCGATGCGGTCGTTGAGAAGACCGGAGTCAGCGCGTTCAGCGTGACGCCCGACCCCGCGATGCTGATGTCCGAGTGCCGGTTGGTCCACTGGCACCAGGAAGAGCCGTTCGCGTCGG
>JAAUYH010099612.1_pt1 | contig 65562 bp, 34 predicted proteins | sample 7278061 | NCBI WGS metagenome assembly JAAUYH01 (sample SAMN14350203, study PRJNA611818) | marine sediment metagenome | isolation source: surface marine sediment (0.6m) | place: French Polynesia: Moorea | collected 2018-08 | reverse complement strand
CTACAATTCGGTTGAAGAATCTTCTTCTTCAGCCGTATTAATATTTTGTGCGACATAATTCGTGATATTCGAAGTAGATGCCACTGGTTGTTCTGCCACATCATTTTGCAGCTCTTTCTCTTTCTCTTTGAGTGTTCTTTGAGCTTTTCGAATCATATCCTGTGCCGCTGCACGATCACCAGCTCATGTGTCACCACAGTAAATCATGTGAGCGAATTTTAGTGGGATATGTACGTTGGGTCGCGGGATAAGGCTTGGCTTGAAGTCATGATATAAAAGCGTGTCATGCGTGATACGGTACAGCTCGTAATTTTGCATGACATGTTCATTGTAAAAGACTGGTACTCAACCGTTGGGTCGCATCTGGGACAAGTGATCTGCTCGTTTTTTTCCTTCCTTGTAATCCACGTAAGTCTGGAATTCAGTAGCGAAGTGTTGCATGTAGCGTTCTTGCGCCTCGTTTTCTAGAAGGATGTTGTACCATTTTTTATTAGTGCCGCTCTCTCCGAATCAGTAGGATCGGCCATGTTCAAGATGGTAGGTTGTGTCGTACTTTCGCTTGATACAAGTGTGTTGCGGTTTCCATGAACACGATTTGTGTTGTTCTTTCGCTTAACACGTAGATTTGTCGCGTTTCTCTTGAAACCTTTAGTAGCCTCGGGACTAAACCTTATTCGCGAATGTGGTAAAGTCCGGGGTATGTTTATCTCTTCGTCTTGTTCTGTCCCTTTCTAGTCCGTTTTGTCTATCTATTTATATTGTTCCTAGCCATACAAACATTACGCCTTGCGAACAGTGAAGTCGACAGCCTTAGGTAACGTAACAGTAGTCTGTGATGTGCTAGACAGGCTGTCGATTGACACTGAAGCTTGTTGTGAGCTGCATCGAATATTTCGAGTTCATAGTAATTTTTTGCCGGTTTTACAACTCTGACACGCCTGAATAAATTTTTCACTGAGTTATTACTCGGTTTCTGATTCAGAACAAACGAAACTATCAAGAAAGAGGAGTCCAAGTAGATTCGAGTAGGGTTTAAAAATACAAGATCATAATAGTGACTTTAGCTTCAGCCCTGAACCGAAAAAAAGGTGTGCATTAAATGTAACAGTTCCGTTGAAAATCCATAACTTTCAAGATATCATCAGAATTACACGAATACTTGCATAACTACACGCAGATAGGAATTTAGTATTTCGGAACTGCCTGAAACGAAGAGAGGTGTTCTAAAGGCCGATTACTCATACAAGACGTTGTAACAAATCCTGTCATAGTCGATATCAGAATAAATTTGTTTCACCGTATTTAATTGAAGGATGTTCGGTCGATAGTCAGCAATTGATAGGAGTGGCCGTTTCGTTAGTTGTTTAATTTTGTCGAAGGATGGGTTCTTGTCCTGCATAATTCTCCAGATATGCACGAACTATTTGCTGTAACTCTTTTCTTAATCAGTGCACTCGTCAGATGCCATCCAAATCGCGTGGTGACCTGGCCATTATTACGCACACACTAATTAGTGAGGATCCTGAGTTCATCCGATAATTCTAGAATATTACGCATTCTGAGATGTCTTAGTTTTCCTCCATTCACCGACTGTCATCGTTGGTTATTATGTCTTCTGCTCAATCCAAATATTCATCTAGATGTCTTTGTACAACTTAATTATACCTTATCGAGCGACTGAACCTTCTGAGTCTTGTTTGGAGGCAAATGAAACCGAGACGAATTGATCTTCTGTAAGACTTCCACGAATTCATCTGTATAATCATGCGAGTTGAAGTTGTCTCAGAAAAAAAATTTGATTTCTGCCATTTTCGTCACCCGTCAAATATCTTTGCCCACCCAAAATTTGATTAAATACCCGTCGATCCATCCATTGTTTCTTTCCAGCTCTACATGAAATGTTTAGCATTTCATGTGGCCCACCTATTATCTGTTAACTTTCATTCGCACTTTTGAGAATCACAAGTAAGGATTCAATACGTGCTTAAAATCTTCCTTCCAGTATAAGGCAACAACGCAAATTTCTAGCTCCCATTCAATACTTGCACTCCTATTGTCTTGATCCAGTACGAAATGTGGCTCGTCGAGGTAAAAAAACCAGATTCTCATTGAGACCTTCCTCTAATAATATTGATACTTCATCTGAATTTCAGTCTGCCATGCGGTCGTGATATTCTTCTCATTCTGTCTTCTTCGATCTATGACCAGACTGAATTCAGACCACGATGTTACATTTCATACAGAACTCCTTTGCGAAAATATTCTGACCATAACTGAACGTGATTGGCTCGTTCAAGGTAGGCAAGTGCAATATCTTGTAGTGTTCAGCGAGACATTTTCACACAAAACGCACGCAATCGTTCAAAATCATCAAACATAAATGTATAAGTTTCCTCTTTCCGTATTGTTCTTTGCCATCCTCGTCCACGAAAAGCCTTTCGCTCTATACAGCTTCGGGATGCTCTTCTTCTTCTCGGAGTATTCAATGTGAACGAACTTCCGAAGGCAGCGATTCTATCAAGATATATATTTCGGTTTATACACCAGGCTCTCGCTTTTTCCTACTTGCAGTACAAGAGTTGTAGCGAAATACTCTCAGGAAGTGATTCACTGCTTTCGTTGCATTTAGCCATCGTTTCCGTCCTATTCAATTCTTGCCATAATCCAGTGTATCACGAGATTTTGAACTGAGCTAAAATTCACAACTTGGAAGTTCCGCGACATGATAGTTGTTCCTGTGATGTGTTACGTCATGTTACAGATCCATAACCAATCACAAAATTGAGTTCTCGCTACGGCGTCTCTGATATATATATATATCAGTGAATCTTATTGAAATAAATGCGAATTAGTGTAAGCCAATAAAACTTGTAACCGTATCCAACTGTATGAATATTACTGGAGGAGCGACACACTAAATTCATATCATTCTGTAATTGCACAAATCAGGGTACCGATTACTATAATTAACGATTTTCATTGAATCGAACTCCACGTGTAAAATTTGTGCGCGTCTAGCCATATATTCATAAGTTACACTCCAGAAAACTTAGGTACAACTCTTCGTGATGGCTTTGGCTTCCCTTCGCAGGGCTGCAGATGACTGCTGGCCTAGCCATTTCTATTTTAATATTCTTGGCAAGCCATACTAGTCGATGTAAACATTCTCGCTGACCACCTTTCCGTCATCTTATTATTAGATTGAGTTCGATGGAATTCGTGGAGACAAACAGCACTGAGTCAAGGAACAAAAGAATTTAGAAGAACATTGAAGAATACAATGTAACATATAAGTATAAAATTGCACAAGGAAATCTGAAAATATATATGTTTGCCCAAGTTTAAATCGACGTGATTCAAAAATCATGCTGTAAGAGTGAATCATAACCAAATCTTATGTAATTGCAAAATATATGTGCTTCATTTCAGAACCTTTCCGCGATTCTGATTTCAGAAGCAAATTTTAGATTTCCTTCTGAAAAAGTATACTGCAGAAGCAATTTGGAGTCAACCTCATTAAATTAATATTATTTTGGAAATTCATATTTAATTTTTAGACCTAAGAGCGGAATGCCGGTCGAACCTCACTTCAAGGATTTTTGGACCGTTTTTCTAGTGATGACTCCTTTTCTCAAGTAGCCGCCTAAGTAACTATTCCTAGAGTATTTTTTGAATACGTTCGTCTCACAGAGACTCGAAATTTTCATTTAGCAAATTACTTTGATGAATCATAGGCACCGTCGCAAGTTGAGATTTCGAAAGACTCTGTTTCAGACATGTTTCGCGCTTCAGTAAACTATATCTTGATCTTAGAGAGGATGTAAAAAATTGTACTGACCATTACAACTTCTGCAATAGGAACTAAAATCTGAATAAAGTCCACTTTATTCGTCATATTCAGGTTTCCAACCGGCACATTAAAACAGATTTTTGTCTCTGATATTGTGTAAGTGTTTGGAAGGAAGCGAGTTTCCTCCCACGGCTAGATGCTATCAATGAAAACTACAAAGAATTAAAGCTTTTCGGACAATAGTAAGGGCTCCTTCATCCACCATACAATTAACACAAGCAACAGAACGTCTGGTCAACTCAAACACTGGATTATCTATCCACTCGCGTTACTGCCTCCGATATTAAAATCCAGGAATTTCATCAGGAAATTTGAACATTTGATAGTTGCAATCATTATCTTCAAGATCAAGAGCGGATCTTTAAATTCACATCCAAACACGAACACGAGTGCGAAATCATTGCGAATCCATTTCCTTCAGTCAGCGGTATTCTCGTTTTAAGTTTCTAATACTCCAAACGTCTTTTGTTTTTCGAATTCATATGCCCGATGCGCCTTGTCCATATTTTACATCAATTTTTACAATTCTCTAATTTCAAGCATTCGATTTAGTTCACCAAGGTGGTATGCGACACACATCTGCATGAATTTCGCCTGAGTGGTTGGACGACTCAGCGATCTAGCTTGTGTATTGAATGCGACATAATGGCGCTTCAGACCTAATCAATACATTTTATCCTGCCGTGCTCTGATAAGGGTTTGTTCGATTCAGGGTTTGTTTTGGATGCAGTGACTAGAGAGTTTTGTTCTTGCAGCAATTTTGTAGCAATGTACTGCAGAAATTTAATATTAAATTGTAGGTTGACAGAGTTGTGACCTTGGAAATCTATACAGAGGATTACACGAAATACTCAACACAATGGCTGAACTTTCTGCTCCCTCCTTCATGCGCCTTGTGCCTGAATTTTTCACTGACACGCCAGGTATAGTTTATGATGACCCTGCCATTTCTTTATTCTGAGCCTTTGACAATAAATTGATGAGAGCTTGTCTGTCGGCTTAACATCCAGAAGCCTTCTGTACGCGATATTTACGTGAGCGAGTACTCGTGATTTTGAACACGAATTGAAACTGTTGGATGAGTTTCAACAGAGTTTCTTTGTAAGTGCAACACTGCTGCACTTCATGCAACATCAACGGATTGTTATCTTTCTTTGGGATTTTATTCGTGACAATCATCGTTCTACGGAAAGCACAGTATTAGTGTTTTGAAATTCTGCCCAACTTAATTGAATTTAAGATTTCAAAAAGCATCATTGCCGAATCTCTTCATGTGGATCAGCTATTTCCCTAATATGATTCCAACTTTTCTAGTTTGTGCACAAACTCAGTTCTAACAGTCATAAATGCGAAATTTAACTTTGTAAAATGAGACACCAATCGAATAGCAAAAATATTATATCTTTACTACAGATATAAGAAAGTAAGTTAGCCAAGTTGCGGAATAGTTCAGCGGCATGTCGTTCAAAATCAAATAAATGTTCCGATTCTGCAGTCTACAGGAGTATAGTACTGAATGGATGTAATATCTGCAGCTGTTTCGAACAATGGTGTTAGAAATTCTGAAACCCTAAAGAGCCCTACGTATTTTAGGTGTACGACTCATGAGTTCTTAGTACAATTGTGATGATATAAGAAAATTCCCAAATCAGTGGTGCATTAGAAGCTTTCCTTTTTGTGTTTTAGTTACATCATTTGTTTTATTCAAGCTGTCATTATCTCTTCGGCTTGTATGTTGCTGCAAACGGCACCGCAGAATTTTGTTTCTCGAAGCAAAACTTCCGCTTAAAAGAAATATCGAGTTGTGCCTAAGTTAAAGACAGGAATGATTCATAGGCATAAAAGAAAAACCACTTAACCACAGCATGATGTGATAATTAAGGAGAATCAAACGGTGGGCAAATTTTCTGGCGGAGATACATTTGTAACAGCCAAAGACTAAACTGTAAATTATTCTCGTTATGAAAAGGCTAGGAAGACAATCACATAAAGCAAGTATCATAGCATACCAGGTTGTACTTTATCCGTAAAACGCTTGTGTAAAGAAATAATTCACAACAAAATTGAAATCAGCAGATTTCGATTAACTAGCTTCCGAGCCTATTATTTCTCCGATAACTGCTGAAATAAGCATTGCTAAAGAAATTCGTTCAAAGAAAAAGTCAAATAGTGTCGGAATAAATGTTTCTATTCACTTTTCGCAAAGAAAATGTTTTGCTCTTTCTGAGAAGAATTCGAAAGCATTCAACAGAATTTGATACATTCCTTTTTTATTTCATGACGTGTGTTGGACTTTATCGCCACTTGGATTATCTCGGATTCTTCATCTTCACACGTTTACGGTATAGTCTTGATTGAAGAATTAGTAAAATGAGAAGAACTACGGTTTCTAATATTCAGGGATTTGTTGAAAATTTAAATATTGCAGTCCTTCTAGCATGTTGCCGCTATACTTCATGAAACATTAAACAATGAAGAGACTTAGTCATAATCTAAAAGTTTATAAGCAAAGCTTTTGGCATCATCTCGAAATTCCCTATTCTGAATTAGTCGAGCTTTTAGACGTAAGCACTTTATAAATTTCCAATAGATATTGGTAACAGATTATTTTTATTTGAACACGAATGTGTCGATAATAATTTTGCGTAGGCCAATGAGATCGAACGAAAGTTCCATCAACTTTAATGCGCAATACAACAGATGTTTACTCAAATAAGGAAAAGCTCAGCTCATTTAAGCATATTGATATCTTGAGGTTATCTCCATAATCGTAAGAAATATACAACGTTAACTATTTTTTCTGATATTATGATCTTATTCTGCACAACACTCGCGTTCTTCGGTCAGCGTATTTAGTGTTTACTAATTAGGATGTTTAGTCCAAACAAGGCTTACATATCTGCAATAATACCTCTAGTTCAGGCAGAAACTATGTTAGGTGAGAAAATCGTAGAATATTCAGAAAATGGAGAAGTAGTGAATAGATTCTGGTACATTTGTTGCGAATGGCCGGCTCCTAGTACGCAATCTTTTGAATCAAAAGAACAGGAAGACGTTGAAAACAAAAGCAAAAACATAACAAAAAGAATAAAAAAAGGATTGAAGGGATGTAATTAAAAGGAAAAAGGGAAAATAGTAAGATACATAGCAGTTTATTCAATAATATTGTATGTGCTAAGTCTTCTATGTGGCTATTTGAAAATACCCTAGTATCCTTCCCAATCTGTTTTCGTCGTAAATATGAGGCAGTTGGAATATGTACAAAAAATTACAGAGACATTAAAGACTGCAAATGGAGAAGACATTTTAGCTTTCCAGGTATAGTATGAGATGCGTTGGAGGGGACTGGGGCCGAAAATCATAGATTCAGAAGAAATGACGCTCTTTTGTCTCTTCAAAATACAGAATGGAAAAACGAAATAAAGACCATAGAGAGCATCAGAGAAAGGAATTATAGTTAGTTGCAATCGAACAAAAGTGTAGTGGCTTATCCGCAAAAAAGATATATCTCTCGTAGGCATCGGTAAGAGAAAGCAAGCAGTAATCAATGACTGTGGGGAAAGAAAAGAGACTGTGGAAGTGTAAAAGAAACACAAAAACTATCTTCGAAAAAGAACAGAAAACTTTCAACTCTTTTCCGTATAAAAAAACGTGATTCGATACTGTTCGTAATCTAAAGTGGGCGGAACTTATGTTATCATGGAAAAGAAGTGATTCAGAACAATATTAAATGCCACACAAATGAGAGTTGACCGAAGAATTCAACAGCCAGCGATGCTCAGGGCAGTAGAAGCCTCGAAGAATTCGTACAACTCTGTATTGCAAGACGTATGGCTTGTCAGGAAAATGTTCATGTAATTTCCTTGCTACTCATCCGAGCAATGCGGAGAAATATAATTGCACGCAATTCTGCAGTTGCTCCCCACTGGTGTCTTTCCTCAATAGAACGAATGTCCTGTTGGCCGTACAGTCTTTTGAGTCCGCCTGTACACTTGCACCTATCTATCGGCTTTCATTAGCGTTAGTAAATTTTAGTGTACTCAAAATTCCCGAAAAATAGCCATTTCTACCCCACGAATCGTCCTGGAAGTCGTCTCAAAAAAGCAGCAAGTGGCAGCCCGTACAGTATTCACTGCTGAAATCCACCTCCTCTCTATTTTCTTTCTTCTAAGATGCGTGTTCTACTCATAAGTGATCGCATTCGCCTCATAAATCTAGAAATATACGAATTTCTGCTCGCCTTAATACTCGCTGCTATCATTTTCTTTCTTCTAAGAAATGAGTCAGTGCAACGCGGTTACAGACCATGGTTAATCTAGTACAGCAGCTACAGTATGATGAAGTGAGGAGTATTCAGTCCGTTTCTCGTATTCCGCACAATACACAGCACATGTAGAGGAATCTTGTAGGGTGTCACAGTATGTTGGTCGAATCAACTTGTCGTACTATACCAAAATTACAGATCGAGGAACAGCTCAAATCTATTTAGTTCCTGCTGATTAACAGAGTTACTCTTACCTAAGCAATAGCAACAGTATTCCAGCACAGTGCAGCTGTGCCTTGTAGAGCACTGCCTTCAATATTGCGAGTAGCGGGTACACGAGCATTGGTTTTAAATTACTAACATACTTCTCAAATCAGCACATTGAATAACTTCAAATTTCAGCCTTCCGTCTGCTAAAGACCAAAGAGGAAACCACGTCGCAGTACGCCTTCATCATCTCACTCACTGCGACAATCGCGTTCTATAGCTAACATTCCGCTGCCACGATATATTCCTTCCTTGTTGAACTATGAATTCGTCACAGTTGTCGAGGCATCTGTTCGGAACGCGAACCTAGATAGCTGCATCATAGATTTATGCTATGCTGCCCACTTTATGCCTTCTACTTGATATCTTTAGATGTGGATACAATGCTCCAAATCTCATCGAACTTTTTATTCATATGTTTTGCTCAGAATGAGGTAGAAGTGTCATCTTCACATGGCATGCCGCATTGTAATAGACTGCTTTGTTTCCCAGGTTGTATGTATGTAGACCCCCTTTACATACCGAGCTATTCAAAGCGAGTGAATGTTTATCTCCTTTGCATTGCTTTGCTCTGCATGATTGCATTTTTGTTATAACACCTGCATTGGTCCAAAACAACTTTGCTTTTGCTGAGCAGTGTTTGTCCGCTACCGAGATATTCTAAGCCTGCATAGTCGATTCATTACATGTTTTCTGGACAGCAGTACCAGTGAAATGCCTCCCGTCGTCATCATTTGTTCACCTAGGGCCCGGTGGAGACAATCTCGTAGGAAACAAGAAATACAGCCAATCGTACATGAATGAGAAGGAATACCGTACTGTAGTATATTGTGCATGACAGCCGAATGCGAAGTGGATGATGGCAACAATTCTTCTACTACATCGGGGGAGAAATAAAGCCACAATCCACGTTGCTCGGTCACTAAAGTTTGTGCAGTTCTAGATCATTTGAGTTGCTGAGCATAAGAATTTCTTCAGTATTCTGTGAAGTCCACATTCACATTCAAGCCATCATTCGTCCCAAAATACAGAAACAACCGTTTTTTCATATGCAGTAGTGCTGCAGCGATTCCAGCTTCATCTTCGCTCCTCCGTAATGTCTTTATTTGATAGTACTTATTCTAAATTACAAAAACATGACGACTTCTGCACGACGAATCGAGTTCGATTTCTTCTCAAACAGTGCAACAATCTTTGGTCCGTACAGTAGCTTAAATCTACTTCAAAAAAATCGGTGTCCACTGTTCTCTTCAACTAAGAGCACGTCTATCAGTGATGTATATTTATGATTATTATAGTGGAATGTTTGATATCTAAAGTGTCACGGTAATAGTATGCGACATTTGTTTTGCGGAAGCAATTTCCGTAATCTCTAAAAATTTGGCCTGCGCTAAATTCTGATCGATGTTTTCTAGAAATATCCAGAGAAATAGCTCTGCGCAAAAATTTGGGGTTTACGTGCACTGCTTCTTGAGTCCAATCTTGAAACAAACGTTGTAAACAAACATCGTGACACTTCTGTAAGTCAAATGTTGGAAAAATAAAGCTCAATGGCTCACTAGTAGACGTGCTCTTAGAGAATAGTGCACATTCTAAACTTCAGAATAATTTCTACCTGCGGATCGTCATCTACTTGATTTCAAAGAGAGCAACAAAATTTAGGCCGAACAGTGCAGATGTTTTAGCTCGCCTTGATACTCGCTCCTCCCTGTTTTCTGTCTTCAATGCTACGTGTTCTAAACTGATAAAATGCCAATTTCTACTCCACGAATCTTGATTGTATTCCTGTCAAAGAAATAACTTCATTTCTGCCCGTACAGTGTTTTGAGTGATCCGATCATTTTTTTAAACATTATTGCTTCCGCACAAGGAGGTTATGGCATCATATTTATTCCACTCCATGATGAAGTAAGGAACCTTTAATAGTGTTTTTCGTATTTCGTGAAACTTGCAGCATATAATTCGGAATCTTACAGGCTGTTGCCGACTGTTAGCTTACAAATGCGTCGTACTGTACTGCCTCATATTTCGGTTCGACCAACACCTCGAGGCTTTTCAGTTATCACTGATTGACTGCAAGCGTTATTCTCATCTACTCAACAGAAATGCCGTTCCGGCACCGTGCAGCTGTCTTGTAGAACACTAGATATAATATTGCGAGTAAGGATTAGAAGTTCATTTGCTCTAATACACGAACATACTTTCGAATGCTCGACGTTGAATCGGTCTGCATCAGGTAAACTTGACTCTACCTATAAATGGATTACAATCCTTGACTCCCTATCAATTCCAGCCGCAGCTCTGTCATCGTCATGCCGGCTTTCGAAACGCCGAGGAACGAACCGCGTCACATTCTGCCTCCATCTCCTCATCAACCACCACTATCACTATCAGTCGATTCCATTCCATTGCTGCGACTGCCACTTGCTCGGTTCGACTACCAATTCGTCGTTGGCGTCGACATACCTGTGCCTAGCGCGAGCCGTGACGATTCGGTTGAGGAAATGCCATCTTGTGTTGACTCCAAGTCTATTTCGACAATGAATCACGGCAAGTAGCGCTGCCTGCCGTTGTCTGTGACTGCGTTGGTAATGTATAGCAGTCAGCGGTTATCGTGCTTGCTTGTATGGAGTGTGGAGTGTGTCGTTATACTTCTTCTTGAGTTTATTTTTGCCTTGCTAAGCGTTGAATTACGAGGAGATGGTTGGCATTTAGGTGTTGTCTTCATATACTGTGTTGTATAGCATTGGGCTCCATGCTCTTCCAGCTAATATGTCTGTGGAATCTTTTCCATGAGCTTCAAGATTCGAATCGTTTGAACGTCCATTGCATTTGCTATGCTATGCTGCACTTCAAGTAAAAGGTCTTTTGCCCCAGCTCATGTCATCGTATAGCGAATCCCATGCCCATTGGTAACTACATATTCTGTGCAAGATCTGTAGGTCAATTGTACGTTTGCTGAATAGTAGTACCGGTTGGAAAGCCTACCCACTGTCATTTTCTCAGCTAGCCGGACCATAAGCACGAAGAATAGTACATGGATTACGTCGGGTACAGTATTGGCCATGACAGCAGAATGCGGAGTGGATGATGGAGACAATTCCTTATTCGGGATGCATCGAAAAACAAAGATAATCCTTATTTTAATATTCCCTCAATTCCTGTCAAATGAAACGTTCTATCTGTGTATCTACGACGATCTTTGTTGGATGAAGGATACATGTTACAGCGGGACCTAATTTTCTAGAGAAAATATCATTTCTACTATACGAATTGCGATTTGATTCGATGGTTTTCATTCAACAGTACGATTTTTACCCTAAGCATAGTGCATGGGTTCGCCTCGAAAACAGGAACAATCTTTTGGCATACGAGTGCTGCATCAGTTTGAGCCTGCCTCATCAACTCCTCCTTATTGTCTTTATTTTTAACTACGTATTCTAAATTACAGAAACGATGGCGATTTCTACCCCATAAATCGTCCTCACATTCAACAGAAAGAGAGCAACAATGCTCTGACCGTAGAATACAGCATTTTGAGTCCGCATCGATAGTCGCTCCTATCATTTTTCTTCTTTCGAAGTTGCGGGTCTTGTGCCGCCTGGTTATGCCAGAGTCATCATCACTCAAATGCAATTGCTAGGCTATGATGGAGCTAGGTGGCATGAAGTGTGTTTCCTATCTCCCGAGATGAGCAAAACAAGAGCAGGAGACAGTAGGCTGTCACTAAATTTCGATCAAACCAACTTGCCATGTTGTACGACAATTCTGGTCGTAACACCGATTGTACACCTCTTGAGCTCGAGGCAATTCACCAGAAGAATTCGTCCCATGGACACAACTGCTACACCATCTTGGCACCGTGCAGCTGTGCTGTGTGGAAAGCGCTGCATAGAACTCATCTCAGGGCGATTACAGTTAGCAGCGAATAAATGGGAGGGCTGGACATTAGTGCGGGTCGTCATCTTATGAATCGATCGGAAGATGAGATGCTGGAGGTATTCAAAATTTGCATGGCGGTGCCGTCACGCGCGGCTGCTTTGTACGGCGTTAATCTACATGTGTAAAGTTGGGCCTTATGCTCAAGAGCGTTCATGGGACGAGACTGTGAGAGTGTAGGTGGTGCATGGTATGCACTGTTTAGCGAAACCCCAGGTTATTGTGTGGACATTTTGCTTACACAATCACACGTACGAGATAATAATTGGTGATCACTGTCAATAGGGTGACGTGTGATTGGAGGTACAGCAGGTTGCGTTTGTCGACACTTCGGTTGCACATAGCATCGGTCCGCATGCCTTACATGGTACTATCTGGCACGGGAAAAAATTACGCAGTGGCCTACCCGGTCTCTTGACTAAACTCTTCTCTGCCTCTATAAATCTAGCGCCGTAGCTGATGTGCGTTACTTTACAAGCTCAACTTTCTGGGCGTCATGCCCGCCTACGAAACTCCTGTGTCACAATCGCGTCGCATGACGCCTTCATCTCCCAACCCACGACCACTATCACTTTCAATCGATTCGATTCCTTCGCTACAACTTCCTCCTGCTCATTTCAAACGTCAATTTGTCGCCAACCGAGAACCAACCGCTCACGAGGAGAACCAAGATGATTCCGTTACGAAGCTGCCTTCGAGTGATGGCTCACAGCCCGAGTCGTCGATGAATCATGGCGAATAGTGTTGCACTACCATTTTGCATTACTAACTTGATATTACCGTACGATTATGTGGAATATAGCTCGGTTGTATCGGTTGTGAAGTGTTGGTTCTATTTCTGATTGTGATTGTCTCGAATGGACAAGGTCGTGGTGCTCCGAAAAGATATAATCTGTGTGTGATTGCGGGGAACAATTGTGAACCATTTCATGCTGCATTCTAGGTCTATGACCTGTTTCAGCTGAATACGACGTATTGACATGTAACTGTCTTCTTTTTCGATTACAGATACATCAATAACTGCGCCGATATAGAAGATGTACTACCGTTTCATCACTAATAAACGACTAACTTAGATGCCTAAATTAATCTGTTTTAATCTTTTGACTCAGTCGATATTGTTCATTGACTGCCGTGTATTTAGCTTTCCGAAGTGTGATTTTTCCAAGAACATTGAACTTTTCGACAAATTCAAATAGATTTTACTCGTATGTAACAAAGTCAATCTATTTTTACGGGACGAACTCTTATGGCTGAAGAATGCAGTAAACGATCAATTCGAAATCGTGTTCATGATGCCTCGTTCTTAACAGTTGAAAGTATTCTTACCTGTCAGAAATGTTCTTGGCATCAAAAAATCCGCTACTAATTTGGTGGATGGTAGAAAATTGATACACTGCGTGAGACTAGGAGAGACTTGGTCAGTGTCCAAAGTGTAACAACGGGATTCATCAACATTGGCGAAAGTTTGAACATTGTTTCGGAAACTTAGAAAGTGCAAAAAGCGTGCAGGCAGGAGTGTTCCGCCTTGTGAATATGGCAATATCAAAAGTTTTTGGCCCTATCATCTATTAGTAAAAATTGATTTTTCGAAAATTGTTTCACCATGTCGACCTCGGCCGGAGTATCTCAAGTATTGCTAGGAAAATGACGATTGAAAATTTTTAAGCTATTGAAGTCCATTAAGACGACAGTTTGAATCATATTGGGTAACATCAAGTTAAAGAACAACATTGCTAATTCACAGGATTACCCGATTCCAATCTATAGTTTCGCCCTGCTGAAAGAAAGCTTAATTTACAATGAACTATTAATCGTTGTAGCGCTGCTTCGTATCCATCATCATTAGATCTGGAATTGAGAATACTACTCCCTCCGTCGCAAAATACTTTTCCTTTTTGGTAAACGCTTGATTTTATTGTTGTTTGCTATCCCTTGACTTTGCTACTTCGCGCATGGCTTTTCTACATCTTTACACCTCTAGTACAACTACTATTCACGTGGATGAACGCTACGGCTTAGAAAAAAACTATCTCTTAAAACTGCTTCTCATAGTCGTCATCTATTTTCTCAGTTCCGTGCAAGCTTCACTGAACATCCAAGGAAGCACAAAGAGCTTCCCTAAGAAGCGCGCGTCACTGTCTGCAATGTCCTAACTTACAAAAATGCATGGAGTGTCCCATACATGAGGACGGTGGGAACTACCTAAAAACTGTATCAGCTGAGCAAGGAACATAACAGACTTATTCCGAAACCTACCAAAGGCATCATCTGCAACAACGCGCTTGGACAGACGAAAACTCAGTAGAAGGAAATGTGCACAACTAATTTCGGAAATGCAAAATTGAGAAACAGGACAACCATTTTGGGACGGAGGGAGAACGTTCGAAGCTTCGACTATTTTTGATAAAACATTCATTTGGCGAGGCAGAAGAATAAGAAGTATGGAAGTCGCCGTGATGGAAGACAAAATTGTGTTTTAGAAAGTGATTTATTTTTCTGTTCAAGCCAATTGTTCGCTTGAATAGTTCATTCATTGAAAAAGAAGACATTTTGTCGCAATAGCAAGCAAATAACTTTTACTTTCGGTCATAAACAATTTGAAACATTATGGAAACCACTGCTTTTAAATATTCTTAGAAGGATATGGTGGATGAGTTGAAAAAGTATCGTACTAATTCGCATAGTCCTTCATATTAAAGTCAGCATTCATAGCTCTAGTAATGAACAACGATGGATGGTACTACAGAAATAGAAACCACTCAAAAAACCGTTTTAGCAAATAGAATAGATGGAAAGTCCAAGTCCCGTAACTATGAAGTTTCGAGCTTCGAAATTTTACTGGACTGAATTTTAGTGTTCAAATTCTGGAATGATAATAAATGCTTCTATACTTATGGATCTGAATTTTGCAGCAAAGATTTTACCACATTAATTCGTAACACGGATTCAGCATAATTCAAATCGTCAAATTTCAAGCAAATGGATTTGAACCGATTTAAAAGAAGAAATCATATTAATGAACTTAAGTAAGGAATCGCTACAATTTTTTCAGGAGCTCACCCATGCAAATTCAAGGAAATGATTAGCTTAATATGTCAATAAAACATTTTCTGAAACAATCGAATTTTATTCACTTAAAGAGTGCGTAAAATGACTTGTCATGAAGGAATTTTGTAACTCTCTGTCTTACGTGGAATGCAGGGCCATAAGGGTGTATTACGCAATTGATTTCAAGTTTTCAATACAATAGGCAAGACAGTGTTAAGTGAAATAAGCCAAAGCGAGGTCCTATGCTCTGCCACCACAAGAGAAATTATTGAATCGATCTGTATGAATAAATTGCTTAGCTCCAAAATACAGCTGCATCTTAACTTCGATTTTTTACCTTGCTCTGTACTTACCAACATCTGAAAACACGCCTAGAGAAATGGATGGATACCTGGAAGCCCATTAGCTAACAGCATTACAAACGTTGGATCAGAGATCAATCAATTACTATTGTTCGTCTATCGTTATGTCTAACTTTGAACTTGTATTAATCGAATAAGTTTTTTGCCATTTTTGGGTGTCCATTTTATGAACTATTGGATTTAGGTATTTTCGGTTTTAGTATTTTATTCGAGATGGTTTATCTTTTCATTTTTCGAAAACATCTGATTTTCTATCGGCATAAGGAGAAAATCTTCAGAATAGTATTTCAAAACAAAATCGCCTACTACTGATTTATGTAACCGATATTTGAATTGCCATTATCAAGCTTCCGAGAAAACAGAAATACTGTACATCACAAGCACTATAACTGTACCGCAACAATATGTTTTTCTTTAGGGAAAAAATTTCAGAAAACTTGAACGTGCTCCCTGCACTTGGAATATATAATAGCTTGATTGACTCAAAATTATTTACTCTACTTCGATCCTAAGCTGAGTTATTTAGTCCTATAGAGCAAGACAGTTCACACCTACAATATTCAATATCGCATGTCCTGCACTAGTAATTATTTTTGAGTTACTGAGAAAAAAACTGTTTTGTTTGAAACTGATCTTGGGGAACCACAGTTTCACAAAGCACCGCAGTAGGTAATTATATTTCTTAATTCAATAGACTATCTATTCTCGGAAACTCCGAACAGAAATAATATATTTCTTTTGGTGAGAAATATTGTTTGATATTTTCTAACTCTTTCATCTAGGAAATAAGTGACAAGTACTACATTTATACTTCTGAGTTGTACTCCAAGAATCCTTCATTTAAATTTTCAAGTTAAGTGCACTCTTTCGCATCTATTGCGTAATGCATCGTGAACCCGCCTCGATGGACCATCCCCCCTAGTGTCCTTTAAAAAAGTAAATAAATTTAGGAAAAAGTGGAATCATCTGATTAAAGAGAGTCTTGACCTACTGGATTTTATGTTAGTCCGCGTGAACTGCGCTCCGCTCTATTGTATTTGCTGAGGAGTGTGTCAAGTTTAGAAAAATGAGATTCACGTCAAAATGAGATACAACCTTTTGCGCTACAATACTCTTGAGAGTACTGAGTCCACCTGAACAGCGTGACGCGTTATTGTACTTCACAGAATCCCTACAAACCTTAGTCAGATTTATATGAGAGAAAGGAATAACCTTCTGCACCTATGAATTTTGAGTCCGCTTAAACAATGCTACTCTCTGTTGCCATGCTTCAGAGGTGCAGGTCTTGTGCAGTGAGGTTATGGGACGAGTGTTACGTTTGTACTGTACAGTTGCTACAGTGTGATACCGCGAATGATCACTAAGCGCTTTTCTCTAATCTCGGGAAACGTGCAGTAAAATAATGTAACTCCAAGAACTTGCCACCGAGTTTAGTGGAATCAGTTTGTGCTTTCGGTTGGATCAACGCATTCGCGTCTTTTGAGTTTGTGTCAATTCATCAATAAGATACATCTTACCGGCAAAACAGTAACACTGTTTCGGCGCAGAACAGCTGTGCCTTGTGGAGCACCCGATCGACTTCATCTTGTATAGAGTACAGCAAGTAGGAAGTAGAAGTTGCACTAGATCTTAAAAAACCAAGCACACTTCTGAAAGCTGCAGATTGTATCGGTCCGCATCCAATCTCCTAGGTAAATCTCTTCTCCCCCTATAAATTGAGTACAAGGCCTGATGTGATCTAATTTTCAACCCCTTCTCTCGCGGTATCATGGACGCCTGCAAAACACCGACCACACAACGGCGTTGTACTACGCCCCAATCTCCGCACCCACAGCAGATTTCACATGCAATTGATGCTATTCCGTTGCTACGATTGCCTCCTTCTCGTTCCGACAATCAACGTGTCCCAGTCAACGAGGTATCTGTTCACGACATGAAATGAGAACATTTGCTTGAGAGGCGTGCGTTGTGTGATACTTCAAAATCTATTCGCAGATGAATCTTGGCGAATGTTGCTGTCGCACTATCTTTCGACCTCAATACCTATACATCATTGCACGTTCGTTGACTATAAAGCTTACATGTTTACTAACTTGTAAAATGTTTTGTTCCACATGCCCTTGTACTTTGTTTCATCTTGTCGAGCATGCTATCTTCCGAAAAGAGATGATTTTGATGCGACATTGGAATAATTTCTAGCTGCACTTGAGTTTATACTTCGTTAAACACTAAATGGCACTTATGTATGTCTCGTTCTTTTCTTCATATACAGAGCTGTACGTTGCTCACATTTGTGAATTTCTCTTGCAATAACGAAAACCTCGCACTCAACGCAACCGAAATTACGTTTCACGTTTTAGTTCTACGTGATCCAGATTCACAGTACAACACGTCGGGATCGATTTGAATCATTCATGTCTGGTTCTTTGTGTTCGCTTCATCCACTTTAGAACGAATAGTGAAAAACTACTCGAGTTTTCTTGCGCATAGCTGGGTGCAGGTCAGCCTACTCAGCAACTGCACACTACAGTATTGCGCGTGACATCACGATGGAACGAAAACCGGCATTTTCTGACCTGGAATCATAACTGAAACAGCTATTCAACCGACATGGTGTAGTACTCAGTACACTTCACGAAATTAGATCTTGATTTTCTTACGTCATTTTTTGTGTGATACTCAAAAGAATGGAAGTCTTGTGACAGTAATAATTTTGGATCTTCGCACTTTTTCGTGTTGCATGAAAATTAATAATTGTCATATCTCAGATCCACACTCCTTCCATAGTGACATCAGATGGCGACATGTACAATTGTGACAAATCTCATACTAACTCATGGAATAATTCTTCAGCAATGCCATTCATCGAAACAATCATTAAATCAAGAGTGGAATAACACCTGCACCGAATGTCCGTGGTCCGTTAAGTTCGCAACCGTTATCAATTCCTTTTCCCTACAACACATGCACACGAGTATCTACGCGAACAATACACTATCTACCTTCCAATTCTTCAAAGTTTTTACCGCCGCCTCCGCATTAGAACATGTCCACGAGCGTTCCCTATTCTTACAACATTTAAGCGAGAAAATACGTGATTTGCTCATTTACTGCATGTGCGATATTGTGAACTGCTGCACAGTACTACTGTTTCAAGATGATTGTTGCTTTTCTAGTAAGGGTTAATTCGAACCTGCTGCGTTTCACTCAAATAATTCACTAAAAGCAGTGCCAATTACAGGTGGGAATCACCAATATACTACTGTATATTAGAATTCGACTTTCTTTTTGAAACTGAAGGTATTGATTTTTGCTGTGAAACTGTGACTAGGCGATTAGAAATTCTGTGGCTTTGAATTGGCGTTAATTCAGCAATGGTTCTGGACAGAGGTATCTGCGCACCACAGTAGTTCAGAAATCCATAGCTACATGTCCAGTCACGTTTCTACAACTTTACATGTGCCAAATTAATACAAAAAGATGGTTCCGATACTTAGACGTCGAAGAACATCATGAAAACGAATGAACATATGTACTGAATTAGAAATGCACTAGCAATGCAAAACGACACATTGGTGATCAATTAAATTACAGAACCCTAATTCATTCTTATTTCCTTGACTCTCCCGTTCCTCTCTAATCGTTTGCATTTGCGGGTGTTGCTGACAGGCCTACTGTTATTGAAATACTGTGCAGCACTTTATTTCACACAGATTATTGTAAAATTCTGAGGGCCAATTCTTCCCTACAATTATCAAGTGTTTCCAGTTCCATATTGTCGCCTGATACTGTACCGTATTGATGTGGTACCGAACAAGATTCGTTTTTTGCACGGCTAGGACCCGTTTTCTCACCTACAGCTAGTAGTAGTGGAATTAGATCTTCAAGCAAAAGTTCGGATACTTCCTATCTTCGCGTTCTTTAGAGTATCTATTCATATTAAGATTTGTTACGCAAAAAAGAAAACCTCCGACTTGACACAACAGCTGTACTCGAGTACGCTTATTTTTTCATTGTATCAAATGAACAGCACGGCAGGAAAATACGTATTTGAAGGCTGTTGCCGGCCTAATCCGCTTCAGAATGTAGGGAGAGTAAAGCTCAATAGCGCTTCAAGACTACGACTTTGATCTTCGTACTCGCCAAACTTATTATCAAGCACCCAGATAATACTCGAATTCCCGAAAACTCTACTGTGTCCAACTGGGTTTGTTTTTCCAGTTTCGCAACCGTGCACAGCAGTATTTGCGTAACATCAGGAGAAGTGGACATTAGTGGTAAATCTCGTAGTAAAGTATGAGAAATATGCACGAATGCCGTTACGCGCCATAGAGCTGATCCGATCATTGGCGTGCAGAGTATTACCTCTTTCCATTGTTTTTCTGTCGAACTGCTGCAGCATTAATCACGCACGCATCCCAGCCTCCCTTCAATTCGTGACACTTCGATCCGGGGACTCTGTATGATATCATATCCACGTGCACACACTCTCTCTTCTTATTGTCCTCCAGCGAGAAAACGAGCGGGATTCTCGTTAGCTGCATGCGCGAGATTTTTGGTCTGCAATGAGATACACTTACGTAAAGAAAGTATGACGCACAGTGAACAGAGTGGATCCAAAGCTCTCTAACGCTTTATTTCGAACTGCATTTTCCGGAAGGTGGATGAATCAGCTGCAAACTGTGGGAAACATTTCTGTCTGCATTTTCGATTTGCGCATTGCCGGATGAACAGTGCCATGGACAGACCGCATCGACAGACTCGCAGGGTATGTTAAATTAGAAATGATCCATTAGAACATAGCCCAAGATATTGTTGGAACAGCATTGGGTCATTTCGTTGCGCGGCATTTCAGATGTAGCGATTTCTTTGAAACACCCTCGTAAGCAACCATAAATGCACAACCATTTCACATTTTTGCCCTGTATAGCAGAAAGGAAATGGTACAGCGCAGTGCGATTGGTGTGTTAATTTCCGTCGTTTATCAGGTTTGAGTTCATAAAAATAAAAACTAGTACTGAGTGTTAAACCGCATGAAGATACTTCTGCTCAGAGATATAATCTGTAATGAATGGAATTTCTATTTCGTTCCAACAGCTCATTTCCAATCAAACACACCCTAGCAGATATACGAGCTGGAATGGAAAGAAGTTCGGTTCGCTACAATCAATGCTAAGAGCTAGATTGACCTTAGATTTGAATGCAAATTCCAACGGTCAACAAATTAGTACTTGTACCAATTATTTTATACAAGAAATTTTGACCTCGGAGCATAATTCTTCTATGCTGAAGTGAATGAAGATAAATCATGGATATAGAGTCTAGATTCGGGACCTTTTCTGAATTTTTAGCTACATGTGCGAACTTTCTTCTCAGATTTTCTACATGTGCTTTACCAGCCATGATTTCAGTGCGAAATATTTCGGGAAAGTGAGCTTATATGAAACTTAGAAAAATGGTGTTGCGTAATGATCTTAGTTTTTTTTGTAATTTTCCTGTTTCTCATAGGAATTCTTGAAGGTCGAGAAAATGACTTTGTTCATAAGTAATTGTTAGCACATGGTCTGTATTAGTAAAGTCTCTTGTTGTTTGCTTGTAGTTGAAGTGAATCCTCGCCTGTATATGAAGATTTCTCGTCCCTGGAGATTAGATCTCACTCGATGAAAAATGTAAAATCTACATAATCGTTTCTAAGAATTGATAAAAGTCGCTTCAATGATCAATAGAACTTAGATGAAGTGACTACAATAGGAATATTTTCGGGAATAGAGATGTTCTACCCAAGTGTATTCGAAAACATGAGTAGCAAAGAATAACAGGTCCATGTACAATTAATTGTAGCATGAAAGTTGACGGCATTAATGGTTATTAAAAATCTACCGATCCTTCTTCCTATTTCCATAGCATAATGGGCAATGAATCTTTTATAGTGCAGCAATCAACTTATCAGAATGTCCGAAATACCTATTACTAAACTCGTTCGAAACAGTAAAAAATTTAATGAACATTTTTATTGGCATCGCTCGATAATGCTCCAGTCTACTAATAACTGCAAAATTGTTTCAAATAAACTTTAATAGCCTGCATCTTTCCTTTAAATGGATCATAAATCATATTTTTGTTTCCGACTGTCCGTCCTTCGGACTGTCGAACGCCGTATGGTGCGTGATAAATTCCAACGAGGTTGGAGTAGAAAACGAACGGATCTATGAACAGAACTAGCCATATAGCCAAAAAGTGTTAGCAAAAGGCCGAAACGGTATTCGTTCATTTTATATTGTTGGTTTTAATCAAAGAGGAATTCGCTGAGCAGCAATTGGAAGGGAATATGTGTTCGGTGGAAGTTTTCGAAAAATATGCTCTAGAAACTATCGTCAATTCCGAACCGTTTCCTCTCAGTAAATGATTCTGTGGATTTTAAGACACGGAAAATAGGCTGCGATACATTGCCTAATTTACGAGCAGTGGCTTGGAGCAGAACATTTTACAGTTTATTTCTTGTTGGCTAAGAGATTAAAAAATTATCAATAGGCCTCAAATATCCGAAAATTTCCAGTTTGATGATCAACTGATTCATATGACTCTATCCGCATGTTGCACCCGACGAAAAGAAGCCAAAGTCGGTCATGATTTCATAAAACCTAGAATAAGGCGAACTTATTACAAACGTATTTTTTGTTTACTAGTGTTGGGCATAGTAATTTGTTTCCGAAAAATTAAAATTAACAAATAATATATCGTTTCATCTGTAAAAAAGTGATGATGCAATTGTTCTTCGAAATTGATTTCGTCGATGAATAATTAATGGTCCTTGGATTAATTTTGTTGTATATGTATGGACTATCTAGTCCGCGTTTTTGCACGGCAAGGCCTTGGTTGATCATTGCCAAGCTGGAGGTCTTTAGAGGACAGAGAGTTTTCGAAAAGAGCTGAGAATTCATTTTAAGCTTTAGATTTATACTCTAGTTAGCAACGTTAGAAATAATGGCCATGGACTGAATCGACAGACACGCAGACACAGAATCATGAAAACAGAGAAGCTTTGTCCTATACTGTAATGCGTAATAACATACCCATTTTTTGACTGGCAAGCAGAACACTAGCAGTCGACCTCGAAAATTATCCACCAGGCATATGAAACAAAATAATTGATAGCAATCAACGACAGTTTGTCCGTAGTCCGATAACCGTAACTGTGAAAATGGCATTACTACTGGAAATGTCTTGCCAGCAATTTCTTTAGAAACCCTAGTAGTTACATAGCTGATGAGCATGAAAATATCAAGTAATTGAAACACCGCGAGGCTATTGGAACTGTAAGTTGCATTTATTGAAATTTAAGAATTTGTTTGTCATACATAATAAATTGAAATCGGTAACCGGACTAGCAAAGAGCGTTATACCTCTGCAGGTTTTCGCACTGATTGTTCAAATGTTCTTACGCTTTAATACGGTATTTCTGCAATTGTGCATTAAAAATGTAAAAGTGAAGAACAGAAAGCTCTAAAAACCTTAGGATCGTTGCATGTAAAACTTCATTCACATTTCCAATTACGAAAATGAACACATATTTGTGCCATACTTGTGTGATCGACTTTGTTGATTTGAATAAGAACAGAGTAACAGCAAATTATCGAAAACTACATGCTATTTTTATCCTGAACTCTAAGACTACAAGCGCTACGAATTCAGTTTGGGTGCGATGAGCTTTTGAAACAGACTCTTTGTATGTGTACCAAGAAATATGACTAGTTTTGTATGGCAAGATGAAGAGAGCTTATATAGATCTGTTAATACAAAGCAATTAAATTAGGGCTGGTAATCTAACCCAGAATACACGACAAAGTTCCTTGGAAAAGTTGAAAAGCTAAATGTAACCGTATTCCGGAACATTCATGTTGCGTCTGTCTTGTCTGTTCTTTGCTTAATCAAGATATGTCTCTGCAAAGGTGGGGAAACACGACTGGTCGTTTTAATAAATGTGAACAGTAAATGAAAGATCCTAGAATGCGCAAGGCAGTTTAGTTCATCATAATGCCATATGTAACGCGTTCATCTGTTGCACAATGGTTTGAGTACGCTTAAACAGTTTGACGGGGCCACTCCTTAGACTTTGCTGAGCGCTATATATTAGTACACCAGCGCACGATAGTACATTTCCAGATTTGTTGCCCAGAAAAAGCTACACGACTGGGCAGTTTCGGCACATGATAGTTAACTTTCAGTAATTTCCTCTACTATTTATGAATCTGGTTGAAGTCAGTTGAATGCAGCAGGGTCGAAATCCACGCGTAGTAAACCATCCTGATTTGAGATGATTTCGATTGGTGTTAGTGTAATCAAAAAGACTGGCGTCTCTGCCTGTAATTGTGACGTAGTTCCCGTCTGTCTGGGACACGAATTGTGAGTATACATGATTTCACGATTACAATTAACATTATGGCAACTACAATACGACACCAGAGTGCGTGCAACATCTTGATCCATCTCTGACTTGACCTAGATCTCCTTCCGACAAATTACCCTATCTTCCAACCCAAACCGCTACTGTTATGGACCCAACCCAACGCTGCTAAAGGGAGAAACCATTGTAGTATCTCTCCCCGTGTGCAACACTTCTATTCGCACGGGATCACATACGGTCAATCCCATCTTGGGTTATTTTCTTTGACTAGTGTCCACTCATTGCTGCAACTTTCTGCATTCAGCACACATTGCGCAATGAAGTATATTTTTCTAACATGTTTTGTATTGATGCACGTTTTAAGTGCAGCAATCAGTACTACGGAATCGCCCGGTCCTACTGAAGTGAAAACATTTAACCCAAATGTTAAGGATGGCAAAGCGACGTATATGTTGACGAATGTGCATGAGTGGGAGTCGATTGATCATCAGCTCACTTCACTTCTAACATTGATTACTCTAGCTGATAATTCGAGTGCTATCCCAGTGATTCCACCACTGCTGTCAGGGACGGGTACATCAACAAATCTATCGCTTATTGGGGATTTCTTCTCCGCAGAGCAGCTACGAAAGCTTCAGAAATTGATCACATTCCGAGAATTTTTGGAATCCCCAATGTATCAAGCTCTCCGCAACACCAAGGTTGGAATGGTTCCACTACCCAAAAATTCGCAGGAAGAATATGAATCACAGCTGAAAATACTTGGCTCGCTTGACGAGTCGCGAATATCGTTTCCAATGCCACATGAAGATGTCGAGAACACTAACCAATATTGCGATACGTTTCCGGGCACTATATTCGAAACACCATCGCACCGATTTATTTTCCTGGAACGCATTCATTTCTTTCACTTCTGCACGGAACGGTTCATGCCGTGGTGGTACAACGTACGAACGCATCTCATTCCACGTAAGCCTTACCTCTTAGCGGCGCAAAAATTTTCACGTACTATCAAGCGTCCCATTACCGTGATTCACATCCGCGATTTAATGGACATGCATCGCACGCCTGATAACATACAAGTGGAGAGGTACGCTCGCCAAATTGCTGATGCAATTCGACGTCACAACGCTTTGAGAGGTACCTTATATTTGGCTTATCCTCGCGAGGGATTGAGCGTGAAACGTGTGGCCTCCCTACTACGAGATGAGTTCGATAATGTTTGCGACTGCAAACAGTTGTATGAATGCGGCACCAAGGTACCTGCGAGCTTGTTTCAGCCAGCTCTTGCTCCAAATCAAATGCGCACTCTGTTTCGTTCCTTAATTGGGAAGGATCTAGTGGAATGGGCATTGAGTTTGCGCAGTGACTACTTTATCGGCAATATTCACTCTCCGTACTCACGCAATATTGGCATTTATAGAAAGTTAAGAGGTCGTTCGTACTCTATTTTAAAGGGTTTTGGCGAAATGCGTAAAGTTTGGACTTGGAACTTGTAAACTATCTTCCGTTACAGTACGCGTCAACAGCAGAGACCGATAGAGTATTTTCAGAATGGAGGCGAGCCTGTTGTACTTTTTGAGGACTAATGTTTCCTAGAAACATTCCACAATCAAGTTCTTCGAAGAGGGCGACAGCCATTTACTAACAAACCGTCTAGCGTTTAATGCTGAAATGGTTAGGCCTTTGGAATTTGTATTGAATCATAACCAGGATTGGCCATGAAGGTTCTGTGATAGCACCGAAAAGGATGATTTGGAACCAGATCAGTTCAGGCCCTTTTCATGTGTACTGACCTAATAGTGCGGGTACCTCCGCGATGACGAAAAGCTGGGTGACAAGCAATTACTAGTAGGTTTGTTTGAGGGAAGTATTCATGTTAGGAATGCTCCACCGTTTTATACTGTACTGTAGACCTCGAATGATTGGTCACCGATTCCACAGATATATTTTTCTCAACTATTTCAACAGCTCGCTGTTCTTAGAGTGCTAGTTGTGTTACATTTTTGAGTTAATTCTTGAACGGAAGGAATTTGAGGGTGGAGTGCATTGAATTCCTGAACCACCATCGATTGGAATGAATGGGTTTGCTTGCTAACAGTACCGCCCGGAATGTACTTTTGCAATTGGCCCCTTTCTCGTATTTATAGTAGATCCTCCTGTGCCCTGGACTTTTTTTGTTTCCCTATCAACTCTCGCGCAGGGCTTGTTAGAATTTGATTTCAATCACTTCGTTCGTTTTGGATTTTATTTCGCAGTTAAACTTTGATCAAATCCGCTACCTTACTTGCGATGAAAAACAAAAGAAATTTGCGACTGTAGACTTTACAATGGGATGCCTTTAACTTCTCTCATATTCGACTATTTCAAAATAAATATTTCTAGTATTGCCTATGGCTCAGATCCAAAAGGCGAGAATAGAAGTTTACTATGGTATCGATTAAATTAATAATGAACTGCGCACCGAGGGGTTCATGAGCTATTTGTTTACCAATGATTCGAACCCTATTTAATTTTTTTCTACCTCTTTTCCTCGATATCCGCCTATGAGAAGCAATAGGATTGTAACAATAATATATTCGTTCCATTCTCACTATGGAGCCAAACATAAAATCACAATAGCTAAATTCGTTTCTCTGAGTATTCTACTTTTGTGCTTTCTATACAGTTCTGTGGACTGAAGAGGTTTGGTCAAAGCTACTAGTTTGATTCCTGGATAATTTTTAGATATATTATATTTCCCACTATACTTATTCTGTGGAATTGATCCGATTGAATTTTTTACGAAACTAGATTGAAAATCATAAAAGAAATCAAATTCTAGGTTTCTTTCACTTAATGTTGAAAGGCAGCCACCTATTCATTGACTAACCATTTGACGTTTTGTTTGATTTGCATATTTCACAAGTCTAAAAAATTCATCAACTAGGAAATACGCTAGACTATAGGAAATATGAGAGGAACAATTTTGTTCCAATCAAATTGTTTTCTCAACTCTTAACCTCAGATGTGCACTAATCGAATATGCTTCGAAGAAAATCCAGCGTTTTCAGAGTTGTCTACTTATTTCGATCTAAAATATGGTTGAGTGTGAGAAAAATTCAATTCGATTTTTTAAATCTTTTGATTTCAGAAATGGTCACTGAAATTTGAAAATTTTCTTCATACTCCTTCACTCGTGTCTCTTACGCGACAGAATCTTAAAATCCAAAAATTTTCTACAATCTCTCATCATCTTAATACGCCTAATAGTATTACTTGTAATATATAGTGAGAACTAGTTTCGCATCGTGGTGCACTCGAATCTGGTCAGTGGATAAAATCAATATTATCGCAGATTAATGAAGCGGCGCTTACACTCATGCATAGTAATATTTCTTGTTTTCGATAAATTTCTTAAACAATTTGGCGAAATCAAGAAAATTAAGTCTTTTCCTTTTCAACCTATCATATATGGCAACAGTTTTTTATTCTTTCAAAAATTTTCAATTATCACGATCGGTTATGCCTTTGGTATTTATTAACTTGGTGCAGAGCTAGAGCAACACATCAATTTATTTTTCATGTCATACCTTGTAACAAGCAATTTTAAGAGCACTATTCATTTTTAGACACCTTTTATTTTTATTCACCTGTTGGTGTTTTCTTAGAAGAATACATGAATTCATCCGTTTAATTATTCTGCGTTTCAAGGGAAACTACGCACACATATAGGAGCATCACTATACTATAAATTGGGCTCGTTAAGGTCGTTATATTGAAAGTCTCCGTCTTCCGCTCAAGAGAGAAGAATCGACTCTTCTCAAATCTTAGAAGGGAATCAAAGCAAGAACATGGTGGAATAATGGTTCTGCGTCACAGAAGTGTTATGAAGTAATCCTGCCGAGGTGGGAGACAGCAATGTAAGACCGATGAGCGTATTCGAGGATACACTATGTATACACAATGAAGAATATTATCATCATGTGTATACATCGTTGATGAATTACAGTAATATAACTGTTTCAATAGTGAAAGTTAGTTCTTGCGAGATCGCAAAGCACTATATCTTTTTTGATTTTATTTCTATACTATTTCTTGCCTTATTTAACAGAATTTTAAACTTATCCTAGTCCCGTTTAACAGAAGCAAGACGCTAATTAATACAAATTCAGAGTAGATGAGTTATATCATGACCTGTATCAATGGTTTTGTGTATTGATAGTCCTCCTATTTATTTCATCTGCAATGTCAAACAAGTTCAGAGTTTCAGCATTTTGGTTTCATCTTCATAATTTCAACTGAAATAATCGAGTATTATAGAAGGTAAATAGGTATATGGACGATCTGCCTATATTCACGGACTATGAACAGAAGGACGGTTAAACATGAGTTAGAAATAGCGATTGAAATCGTCTTGAGGTATCCCGAAAATCACGAGATTAACGCTCTACCGAAAATGATCTGTTTTCCGATATCATGTTACTTTCCATTTACACTTTGGGTCGCCATTGTCCACCTCGGCTACTCGGCTATTGTTTTTTCCAGGAAAATTAGGAAATTAAAATGTTACTTATTTTCTAAACTCGTAGATATTTTAGCTCACTATGTTTTTAACTAATTGTTTTCAGAAAATGCTCTCAAAAACGTTAATTAGTGTCGATTGATGAATTTCAGCTTATTAGTATGTTTCTCGAAATGACTATGCGGGATCTCCGTAAAATTTTCCTGCTTTCCTGTAGATTTTGTAGTGCAATGCCGCCCTAATAGGATACTACTCACAGACAGACTAGCACACGGCTGCGTTTCATTTAGCTCCTATTTCTATTTGGTTTTGTATTCTCGATTTTCATTTACAACTATTTCTAGTTCTTGGAACAGGATTATTTTAGCTATACTGTAATGCTAGTACTCTGAGCAGCAATATCATGAGAATAACCACAGACAGCATAAATTTTATAATTGCTACCAGATGACTGACCAAGGAAGAGACTTTTCGACTTTCATTCGTGACACAATTCAGACCTAAGAACGAAAATGTAAGTTTCTAATTGAGAAGTTCAAATTTGACAGAGTTTTCCTTTCCAAACATCCATACTTATTTTTTTTGTTTGACGTTCATAATACCTACTTTTTTCATAGATCATGGTCGCTTGCAGCTATTTTTTAGCTTTTCGGTGTTAATTGCTGAAACAGCTGTTAAGCAGTAGGTAGCAGAGAAGCACTATATTCACTATGTTCTTCATTAAGCGTTATAAAATAGTTCTCCTTGGCTTATCCATACCAACTCGGCCACCGACTTGTCGGTAAATAATGCGCACTGTATGTTTGTCATTCGGTGTTTTTTTCTCATGCTGTAACAGAAGACAGTCAAAGAAGAATGCAATCTGTTCTTGAATAAAACAAAATAAACAACCAGCCATGCAAATGAGAAAAAAGCCCCGGAATGATGGATGTGCTACATTTCAGGGGAAGGTTTCGAATGTATGAGAAGGCTGCTTTTGAGCAGCACTATGAGAGTAGGGAGAATATAAAACGCAAGTGAAAAATAAATGAAACAACGATGCGGTTATTTGAGACTAAATTCATTGAAGCAAGCACCATTGCAACAGTTTAGTAATAGAAGTTGGCAACCTACATGCTTTTCGCAAATGTCAAAACGATGAATGAGCCTTACCGAAGTTCACAATAAAAGAAAACCAGGTTTGGAGTATTAGAATACGAGCGCAGAGGATAATTACCTTCAGATTGGTATGAGTCGACGGAGACATCAGCTCGTCAAACATTCACTAGCTGTCGAACAGAAAAATAATAAAGAAGGAAGAAATCGATACGGTTTGGCATTATCAGTGTTTTGAGAATTAGTGAAGCCGTTTCAATCTGCGAGATTGATTAATTTCAACCCACAAAGTACGATTTGAGTAGAATCAGAGGGCGCAAAGAAGGTAAATTACGCGTGACTGAAATGCAATGTTGATTGAGAGATGAGCCAGTAGACTTTGATTTCTTTCTATTATTGGCTTATGAGGATTAATTCATAGCCACTGTAAAGTACAGCCATTCTGAGAACTGGTAACGAAAATCATGAAGTGGAGCACAAATTGTACTAAATTCTGCATAACTGAGCAAAGTGTTTCAGTTAGAAGTCACCGCTGTAGGCAGTTTAAAAAATGCTCTGCGAAATATGTCAGTTGTGCTAAGTGCAACAAAGTAGCTAAATATTCTGATGAGCTGTTATTTTGAGATTTTTTCGAGTCCCAGCCTGAAAAATGTTGTATTGTTGCTAAATTGAGAGAACTATTGCAGAACGAACAAGATGACAGAATATGCCAAATATGTTCTTCAAGGATAGAAATAAGATCGGTTTCGAATTCTGAAATGGACTCCAAGCGATTATTGAGGTCAAATTAGAACAATGTGAAAATGATTTGTTTTCTGTATATATTGGCTTCATGTTATTTTTTGCAAGTCAAAGATAATTTTTGAAGTGCATTATTTAGATTAGCATAAAACGGTTTTGTTTCCGAATTATTTAATAATTGTAATGTTTAGATTAAATCAAGAAATTATCAAAGTGAGTAACTTGGAATTATGAAATTATGATTCGAATCTTTGACTTTTTGATAAACCACATACAGAGCGAAAATTATTGTAGAGCGACATCACCCTCGATATGAGCACGTTAGACGATGAGTATGGTTGAACGTCGAAGAAAGATACCCAGTGTGTGAACTGGGCAGCAGAAACACGTTAAAAAAGATACTGCTCATATGGTCTAGCAGAAAAATCGACCTACAGTTAATTTCCAATTTTATTCAGTTCAAGTGCAGAAGTACGCAATAGCTATAAACTTGTAGCTATCTTGGGCAGGGTTGTTGACAATTGAAAAGATTACTTAAGTAAAACATTCATGATTCCCGAGCAAAGGTAGATTAAGTCAACCAAGCAAAAATAATTTAAATAAAGATTTCTGCGATTTTTTTGATTTTATGCATTACGGAGAGTAACACTGTTCCAGGAAGGTTTAACATGACGACGGATCCTGCTCCGTGATGAGCAATACGTATTGAAATTCTAACTAGCGTCCCCAATTCTGTAAAAATTGGTCGGTATTGCAATACGTACTGAAATCAATATACTGCGTCCCACCCTTGGTCGCTTTACTACTGGAGCAAGTATAACACTTTGATCCTTCTCATGCTAGACTTGGATCCTTTCTTAGTAAAGTACCCTATCTTTCGACCCAAACTGCAACTGTTACGGGCCAAACTCAAAGCATTCAAGGAAAAAAGCCATCGCGATATTACTAATCCTGCGCAACGCGTGTTTTGATTCTGTACAATCTACCTTCAATAATGCCGTGGTTTATTTTCTTGGGGTACTGCCCACTGATTGACACAGCTTTTAAGGATTCAGCATGCATTGTGCTATGAACTAAATTTTTCAAGTTCGCAAGAGCAGGTAATGTCTTGCCTTAGAAATAATGTAAACGAAATGATTAGAAACGGCTGTGTCCATTATGGCTTCTTAAGGTGCAGGAAGTAGAAGTACCACCAAGCTCAGGGCTAACTTGGTGACGTATTTCGACGAGACATGCTTCGAGGGCTTGACTCGACGACCGAGGGCTCAAGTCCGAGGTCTCAAGTCAGGACCTAGGGACTGATCGAGTCGGAAATCGGCATCAAGTCAGCACAGAAGTGTCACTGTAGTTATGCGTTTTACAATTTGAGATTCAGAGTGACCCAGTCTATGAAATTTAGAAATTTTCGGATATGCCGTTGCCAATTCGTTTTCTATTTTCGACATATCCGTTGAACGGTGCTAAATTCAATGTGAGCCAGAAAGTTCAGAAACGAAGAATATGAAGTGACGGAATCTTTTCAGTGATGCTGTGAAATCATTTGATCCAATTACAGGTGCTACTATTTAGCCAAACAGAACCGGACTTTGCTGGATTCCCCGGGTTGTGGGCGTACTTGAAGGCGTACTTTCCAGTACTCCCTCAACAGAAATCTAATTAATTTCAACTTGGACCAGTTCTGTTCTAGGCCTTAAAATATTTGGTTGTATATTGATTTATAATTGGCCTGCAGGGGCAACGCCATGTCCACCGTGAAAATCATTGTACATGGACTCAATGACCGTTCAATTCACGACAAACTCAAGCAATTGCCATCAAACCAGAAATGGCCTTATTAGTGTTTTTTTCCGAACGCAGAACTACTTCAGCAATCATTGTAATGAAATTCTAATCACACAATGATGCTCACACAGGTATGCCACAGTAGGTTCTGGTCTATTTATTATCGTTCACCGACTCCATGGACTTCGAAGCATCACACTTCGACTTCCGTTCAATCAAATTATTTCGTTGCGCATCACGCTTGGTTCTTCAACATCACCAGCAATACAATAGTTGGACCGAATAAGTGTGCATGAAACCTTACGTAACATTCGGATATGCTAGGGGTCACTTTCGCCATGCACGATTTCAATCAGAAATGACATGTAACTGTTACTCAATACTAACAACACAAGGTAAGGAAACACATATGGAAGCTAGATCACATTTGTAGAGAACCCATGATTCAAAGACTACAGTAAAAGAACCCACTGTAAAACCACCTACTCTTCAAGGCGACTACCTCGTCCACCCCGATCCAACCACGATCAGAAACCACGAACACCTCTTTGTATACTCATTCAAGGCAACCACCTTGGCAACACTAGACCTGAGAAGATCAGATCACAAACAGTGGCAGTATTTTGTGTAGAACTAGAATTGATTCCCCATAAGTACGATAATATTGGAGGTGGGGCACATGAAACTTCGCAGTCTCATAACATGTACTTCTGCTGGTCGTTCAAGAAGTATGTCTGTACAGCAGCACGGTCGATAATCTCTCGGGTTTATTGGAGAAAGCCATTTTCTATTTCTAGCCTATCTGAACACAAAACCATACCCTGTTCATTAGTTTTGCTCAACGAAAGTGATTTCAACCCATGCTTGCTTATCAAGAAAATAACTGTTTTCGTTACACTTAATTGATACACGGCTTGGTGTTAGATGCTGGTCACAGGACGGTGTGTTGTTTTCCATGTATTGCAATTAAAAAGGTCCAAGACGAATCTCGAACATTGTTCAATCAATAGTGGTACAAGGCAGGTCATTCCTGTACAATGCAGTACAGGACTGCTATGCTTTCCTTTCTTACTACAGCAAAAAATCGCTATAGGCAGGGATTCCTCTCTCAAATCTAGTTGGATACAATCTGTATTCACTTCCTGAACGATTGATCGTTAGGGTAAGCTTGCAGCAAGAATGGTAAATTTAGCTTATATCATAAGTACGAAAATTAAGTCAGTCCAAATAATTCGCTATATTTTCTGATGTGCAAAATCACATAAGTGTGTTCTGAATTGGACCAAGTGAAATAGGTCCTGTACAATAAAGGTGTAAGTGGACTCATTGATGCCCTGAAAACCCAGTAGAACACGTCATATACTTTTTCCGCTTCGGCATTGTTCACTAAGTGGGTGCATTGTCTAATGATGAAGTGCACTAGCGACAGTAGTATGTACTGATGCTACGCCATAAGTCTCGATTCCTAGCTTGATCTTTCTCGTATAGGATAAGATCAGGTTTTGCATCCGATTTTGGATTCTAGTGTCGTACCTTACCAAGTATTTTGAAACAAAAACGCATTGATTTCGACAAAAAGTTGTGGGTTTACTTGATAATCTCTCTATTCACTTCTCACGCTACATGTAGGATTAAGCAGTGATCGAAGTTGTGCTCTTCACTTTGAAGCCGGAAATGAGTTCATATTGTAGTGAACGGGATGTGTCCGCTAGCCAACTGATACCACGAAGTTCTAATCTACACTGCGCTCACAATGTTTAGAGCCTGACTATGAAGAAACAGTAATTTTTAAAACTTTATCGGAAGGACGAAGAAGTATCATACAGCTGAAGCACATTAGACACGTTTCTGACTGTGGATCGATGTCATGTCTTTTTAATACACATTGATAAAATATGGAAATGCATATGAGATTCGAAATATGTAAAATAGGCAGTGACTCTCTTTCGCTTCTTGTCTGATAACAAGCGTATTCGAAAGCGGCAATGTTTGACGCTTGGTGAACGTATCATACTTCAATCATGCATTCAAGTATTCTCGTGCCACTAACTCTGCGTCTGGGTCAAATAGCATGCCAAATATTTTAGAAGAAACGTCTCACGTCTTCGTGTATATTCAAGTTTTCAATACCACACCCTCTGCGTGTTTGTCTATTCATAAGTGAAAAAGTATTACTAGAAACGTTACGCTCTCTTTTTGAAAACAGTATATGTTAATCAGGCTGTCCAAGCGCACCCAATGCGTTGTCCTGCCGCGTCATGATGGCAGTCGAACTGTGAAGATTATCGAGGTGCGAACATTTATTGCTGTGCCTTGCTACATGCATGACTGGAAAACTACTTGTTGGGCACGCATAAGTAAAGTACGAATTTAATGAGTGAAGAGGTCAAGAACGATCCATCTTCTTACGAACCTCTTCACGATATGTCAACCACATTCGCGTATGCATTTTATATAGTGATTTCCTGGAGCCTGCAAAAGCGGCGTTCCCATCAGTTTCGCGAGCGATCTGCTGTTGACGTTTTCGAGCGAATCTCATCCGTTCACGAAAGTGAGCAATCTTTTACGTTTGCGTGAGCAAGCTTCGATTGCTACCAAGATTCAAAAGTCCATTACAAGTTCAATTATGCCGTGCTTGAAAGACGAACTGAAGGTCGAACTAACTGACCAGTGGCATGAGTTTGGGCCTATCAATAAAGAAACATATATGCTTATGAGTCACTTTGATTCGATATTCAATGACTGGGTTGCGGACAGTGATACTACTGTTCCGCAAACACAATGGCTTCCAAGAATGCGCCCTGAAAATAGCTACAAATTTTTATTGAATGAGGGCAACCTGAGCATGAAGGAGCTATTTGTAGCAACATTCAACAATCTGAAGAGTCAAAGATCCGAGCCACCGCATCGTCTCCCTGGTGATACACGAATCTCAATCAAAGTAGCACATAAAATTTTTGCATTTGGCACTCATCGCGCTACCCGTGCTGATGCAGGAAACCACATTAAGGACATTTGAGAGATATAAGAAACAATGATCAACCTGTTGGGGTGTACAAAGAGCAAGAAATAGGGATAAAAGTCGATAAACATGAAGAAGACAGCAGTTCAACTACCCATACCCCGAATCAGCCTGTATCGACAGATCCAGGGGTATTGGATCTGATTGGAAACATGCAGGCCCAAATCCAAGTATTAGTGTCTGTTGGATACGCATACCTTATGCGTAACACTGGAACAGCCTGCATCCAACACTCCAGCTACGGTACTTCCACGTACAACCAGTGTGTTCCATCATAACGACATGGGATAGCACAGCAGCACAATGCGATGCTCTAAAATCATGCTATTCTTATGCGAAGCAATTGAATTCTATTTTCCACTCCTGCTATAGGAACGCCACTGAATCAATCAACGCATCAATCAAATGGAAACCTAGACACTGAAATAACAGATGATTCTAGCATACGAAGCAATGATCAAGGCAGTACGACTCGGAACGCTATGCACATGGCCAGATTGTTCCTCACGAAAGATAAGAAGTACAGTGGCTTTAATGATGACAGCCATTACATGTCTACGATCTATGAAAATTCGTCTTCCAACACACAACGGATTGCTCTGGAGCATTAAACGTTATCGCATCAGCCTACTACTGTCTGTCATCGTATTCAACTGCGATACTGCTATAGGCCTTATGTGGAGAGCTAAAAGGGCTGCTTTACATTTCGTTGACCGTGAGACAAATATCAGTTCCGCTACTTTGATTCATGGTCAAGCGGTACAAGGATTCTGGGATGCATTCGATTCATGCTGGGCATTGATGTACTTAGAATTTCCTGCAAAAAAGCATGTAGAACAAGAAGGTGCGTTTAACACTGTTCGATGGACACACAGGGCAGATGCAGTAGAAATAGTAGTTCAAACTTCCGGAGTGGAGTTGCTTGATTCTCTAAGATCCGGTGAGAGATATCATGCCTCATAACCATACATCTTCAACAAAATTAAGCCTGAGAACGCATGTAAGGACAGGAAAATTTCACTACATTTTGCGATCCAGAACATGAACAACACCATGAGAGCGAATGGGATGGCAGCAACATATCTTGTGTTTGGATTTGTACCAAGATTCCCAGCAGAGGACTCGAAATTGTGAAACCAACAATCTCGTATGGATGCACTGCCACTCGCTCTTCAGAAAATGGCAACTATGATGACTATTTATTTCTCTTGGTTGCTTGTCCACAACTTGATTTATCTTCATTTTACCTGTAGCTCGAGCATTATTCAATTTTCAACCAATTCGAGTTGTATCAAAGCCTGTGCGCTTCTTTCTCCAGTGAGCCGATCTATCCTGACCTGATAATGATGATGAAAGTCGACCCTGTAAGCACTACATATGTCTTAAATCGAGCTAAACTGATGCTCCCTAAAATCCGAGACGAAACAGAATAACACAAGAGTCTACGTATTGGCAAAATTGTGATCATGCAATGGGAGAGCGTCCCAAAAGTACTCGTCACTCTTTCTTGGCCGATTTTTATTTTTGTAATGGTTCGAATGAATCCGCAGAACATTTAGAAAATAGCGCGGAAAAGAAAGCAGTCAAAGATGAGAAAAATGTATACTCTCCGCTAGCAAAAAATTCTGCAAGACGTATTCGAGTATTGCCAGCTATCAGCTATAACTTGCGTGAAGTTATCACGAGTTTTTCTAAGTATATAGTGCGTATTGATGACTTATTAAGACCAAATGAATGGCTTAACAATGAAGTTTTGAACTCGTACATAGAGTTGCTGTAGATTCGATCCCCCAAGTTAGAAAAAGAATTGGAATCGATTATGTGAACGCAGATCCTTAGCTCACACTTTAAACGAGAAATATGTCTGCAAACCGTATGGACATGACCGAGTTCAAAATCAATGCAGTGAGTAGGTGGACGAAGAACATGGATTTTTTCGAACTACACTTGATTTTCATTCCTGTGCACCTGAACAAGGACTGGACTTTGGCGGTCATACATTTCAAAGACCGAAAACTTGTGCACTACGACAGTTTTGTTCTGAATGTAGAATAGTGGCAGATAATTTACTCAATAGGATTGAATTTGAACATCTGTCAAAAAAGAAGTCGAGGATCGACAAAAAATGGGTGGTGGAACAGGAATTGGGAGAGAAGCAATCGAATGCCGTCAATTGCGGTGTTTTCATGTACAAGATCGCAGACTTTTTAGCCGTGGATCGACTTTGACGTTCCGCGACGCACACATTGCATATTTTCGGGCTCGAATTTTACACGAGATTGCGATTAGACGTGTTGCCCGAACCAAAACTACATGATGTACTTTACATCTACTCGAGAAATTAGGCGTGTGTTCAGGAAATATATGACGGTTTATTTATAAGTACACAGACTGGTCTTTCCTTCCGAGCCAAAAATCTCGGAAAGAACAGGCGCTTCGGGGCAGTGTTCAGTGGCCTTCCAGTTAAGAACTTCAGTGAACTAGGAAAGTTGGTCTCGAGAGAGACATTTGCTTTTGTCGTTATCCAGAATACCAAGCTGGTGTACAAGTGGGTTCTGGCTATCAGCTTAACGAAATTTCAATTGAGTACCAAATTGGACAAAGTGTTCGAACTCTCATTTGATGAGTTCTCATTCGTACTCGACAGAACTTTTCACATAATTGGAAAAAGAATAGTGAGTCTATTTGCCGGTGGACAGTACATTACTTTTCACTTCTTCAGACATTAATGACTTCACGATTCTCATAATGTGCCGGGATTCTTCAACTGGGTCATCCCCTTTTGTGATTGTAGTCGATCGCGTTTTGCCGACACATGTGAACTCTTTCGAAAGCTTTTTAGCTAGGAAATGTCATCTGCGCAAGCTAGGTTTACGGCGACTCGGAGATCGACGTTCTGGATGCGACATTCATGCAGATCGATCTCGATTTGTGCATTCTTATCGCGCAGCTTCTCCGTTTCTGCTTTCGCAATGCTAAGTGGCCCCCCTCGGATTTCTCAACCACGAGTTTTTCAATCACATGCATGACTGCTTGTGTCTTCTTTTGTTAGCGGATAATTGGACCGGGCAGGGACACTATTAGGGCTACTTGAACTGAGTGTCAAGTTGAAGAATCGTTTTCGAAATGCGCATACAAAATGCATTAGAATCTTGAATACCACCTAACGCTGATTTGACAGTTAAGCCTAAAGATCTGGTGAAAATTATTGCCGGCTTCAATCTTGATTTTTTCAAGTGTATTCGCTGTTCCCCAGGATGCTTCCATCTGAACAACTTATTATTTTTATTAGCGCAGGATAGGAGTTCGCTTTATGATCCATAGAATCCTCGACCCTTTAATGATGACACGATCTATACTGCATACGCTGCTATCTTTAAATTAGTATCTCCTAACAAACTAAACCTAAATACAGATGTTAGTCTTATTATAGAAGTACAGACAACTTATGTTATATTTTCTCCATTTTCGGAATAAAAAATTGATTTGAGACAAAACTGCAACAATTGCTTCGAAAACCTAAATTGATCAATCATTGTTTCGGATCTCATCGAAATTCAATACTGCCGAACGGGCTAAATTAAAACAAAACAGCCCCCTAAATATCTCGTAGAAGCTGCAGTTTTCGTCGAGGGTCATTAATTGGTTGCAAAAACTAATGTGTTCAATGATGTAGGCAAGAGAGATCAACTCAGTCTTCTCTACCTACCAGCCGTAGCTTTCCGATCACGTAGTGTATAAAAGGAATGATTCGGACAACAAGGCTTAGGTTATCTACTTTATGGCTATGTTGCATATGTACTGAGCACGCTGAAAGGATTTCCCTACGACGCTATCTTACTAGGTTACGAGCCTAGGCCATTGACAGGGCATCTGTTTCATAAAGACAAATTCAGTATCTGGTGGCCGAACGTGATCTCATACGCCACAAGAACTTCGTAGACTCAAGGTCTACAGATCGCAAGAACTGAAGCGATAGGTGCGACGGCAGGGGCCGTGAGGTATTCAAACTACACGACTGCGGAATCGAACAATTCTTTTGTAGTCCTTGGCCAGTGATTCTAGGAACGTTTCTTCAAATATTTCAGTGTCATGATCTATAAAATCCTTGCCCGTATGCTTGAATTGGGTGTAGTCATTGAAATAATCAGTTCTAGACTTCTTCTTTTTTCAAGTCCTTACTGAGTATACCGTTATACTGCAAGAGAGATGCGATTGATTTCATACGCTCAGTGTGAAGTCCGAGACTCAACATCATCTCTTCGATAGCTTAGCCTGTTTCTTGGTATCTCCGATAGGCCATATCTGAGACTTAGTCTGGCTTATTGCGGTAATAGATGACATTTTCCCTACGAATGCAGGAAAGCTGGTACAGATGATAAAGACAGCACCAAATAAGCCTCTTGTTACTATAAGGCTTGGACTCGGATCGTTGAATGGCTAACTAAGATCGTTGCCGAGGTCGGGTATCGCTTCCATGGTTTACGCGGTCAGAGCTTCATGGATTGAGTACTTCGTGTGCTTATTAGATAGAGTTTCAATTGGTTCATACAGTAGTAGCATTTCAAGGTCAATGTTTTCTGCATAATGAAGCCGCTCAGCAGCCAATTGTAGATCTACTTGAATTATTTCTTACAGATTGAGACTTTCGATAGTGACAAATGGTGTTGTTGACTCCTGTTCATTCCATGCTTCAGTGTTGTATTGAACCATTTCTTGAGGTGCGATGGTTAGTTTGGTTTATTCAACATTGATTGGTTCGAGAGACCGTAGTAGATACTTAGTTCGTAAGATTTCCATTGTCACAGGTGCTTTCAGGAAGTATGACTGCTGGTTTATCAGTTTGATGGGTGTAGGAACTGTAGCTTAAGCCATTGAATGCATCAGTTCCTCTGGCCTTTTGGGGACTTATTGGCAATATGCTTTTTCTAGCGACAACGGTAAGTTCGAACTTCCTTGCGGCATTGATCGCGTTTTGCTTGGGCTAATTTTTTCAATTGAATACTTCCAACGTCCATAAGAGCGAGTTTGCTTGCTTTCGATGCATCAGATTTCGAGATTCTGAATTCAAGAAGCACCTTGTTTAAAATGCTGTTGTGCCATTTCGACTCGTTTAGCATCTCTCGTCAGCTCATCAAAACAACAGTAGTTCATGTTGCACAGCTCTTTCCAGATACACGTTTTCCTACCACATACATAGCGGTAGAGCCGTTACTCCATGGTAGTAGTAGTTATATCTGACAGTACCTTTTGATCATTTTTCTTGTTCACTGGAACGGCTCTGACTCTTCATCTCTATCTTATGAGCTAGTCTCGTGCTGTCTTGATCGTGTTCGGAGTCTCAAACCTAGAGATTAGTGCCTATTGCAACTGTGTCCACGTAGTAACTTGACTGCCCCCATAAATCTGCTTGTATCTAAGCCACCATCTATGTGCTGCATCGTGTAGATTAATTACAGCGACAGTTATTGAATTTAGGTTCAGTCGTTGACGACATAGCTGTTACCATGCCTTATCCAACTGCGAAAAGAACCCATACAATTTGACGAGTTAGATTGTTTTCTTGGTCGAAGAAGTGCCAGCACTTGATTAAATGTGCTGAATTTGCATTTTGGTTGCAAACTATTGATTTTGTGTTTAGTTCGGCTCTGTCCTATGACCTGGTATGGTCTTGGTGTACAACTAAAAAGTGATTTGGCCTGTAGCAGCGGTTCGACGGACCAAGCGCCTTTTACACACCAGCGTAGTTTGTCGTAGAAGACCAACAACTCACCACAAAGCCGAACACGTGAGGGAACGGCCCCTAAACTTTTGGCTAGTACAGGTGCCTAGCATATCTGAGGGCGCACTTGACAGAGTTATACCGAAACGGGGGCTCGAAGATGGAATATTATCGGTGAACCGAACGGCAGTGTTTCGTTTTTTTTACGATTTCTGTTGACTCAAATGGGACCCCGCACTATATGCGGAGATCACGAGAATACTTGCATACAGCCGCTACAGGGGTTTGGCCACTGGCGGCTATTCTGAAAGTGGCCCGGCGTGGTCAAATTGTGGCTTCTGATATTGCAAAAAATTATTACTTGTTTGAATATCATTGTTTTCCATTGCAAACGCCGAAGGGTAATGAACTAGACCTCGTCAAGCGGATTGAAGTGACAGGTTCATTGCGTGAGCTCGCGACTTGAGCTTCTTCATATCTAGACTGTTGCTGCACTTGATTGTTCGCATTAGCAGACTGTCTTCCAGTACCACAAATCGGAATATTGCCATAAGTGTTCATGGATTACTCGAACATTTTCGCATGTAATATGGTAGCTCACAGTAGATGAACTATAAGCCTTGATTTATGGCACAGTTTTCAATTTCTATGGTACTTGTACGGAGTAAAGTTAGAATTTACACAGTTCCAGGAGTAACTTAGAAACAAGATCAAGAATAAATTGGATAGAATATCAAAAATATGATGTCGCGGTATTGCTTAAATTAAGATAAATCTGTTCATTCAATGTGCAAGACAGTCTGAAAAGAGATTGATTCTCTCTTTTGTTTCGAGATGTAATGTAAAAGATTTCATCCAATGATCGCTTGATCGGTTATAGAGCTTCAGCGTTATAATTGCCACTTCGACATAAATAACCTGCTTCTCCGAAGATAAACGACTGTATTTACCAGCGATTTGTGAACTTACTCTCGCTAGTAGCATGACTTTACAAATTCCGATGCCTATTTTTATGCTGTTCACCGACTTAGACAGTATACAGTATATAGCGGATAAAGTCTAAACTACTTCAATAGTTTCGATTCCACTTGATTATATTTAGTTAACAAAAAGTCATGCAACAAAATTTCAGATAAAAATCGTTCAATACTAACAGCCAAAATTAAGATATCAAATCAACCTTTTCAATGATTGTCTCAATTTTTCTACTAAAAAATAATGAAGGTTTCCAATTTTGATACAGTAAGTCCCAATAAGAGCCAAATCTTTACCATTTGGGAGGTTTCACAATTTCAACTTTCATTCAATTCTTTTGACTTCATATAAAGTTTAATAAATCATATTGCTAAGCATTTTCCAGTGTTTCTTGAGAAACAATTCACTTCAAAAATCTTGAGCTTTTCGAAAGAGACATACTTCGCAAATCATGTACGTGGAACATTGCCCAATGACAGCCATTTCCGAATGGTGTCATTGTCAAAGCGCAAAGACATTATTCCCTGAAAACGCCGAAACATGAGCCAAACTACTGCTTGCTATTCGGACACAAAGGTTTCATAGTTGTACACATTTACTAGCTTGTGACCTATCTCCTTACGAATTAATTATTTCATAATGAGTGGAACATTTTCGAAGAATAAGTAGGTCAAAATTTTAGTACAATTTAGAATTGATCGAAAAAAATATGCCCGAGGAAAAGAAAGTTGGACGAATACCTAAAAAGCGTTTATCTAATAAAGATGCTCATCTCTCGGATGGTCGTGCTGAATTGTGATGTGCATTGTATATGGTAGAATAGAACCTATTGGGTATGAATTATAAGCAGGACGAATCCAACCCTCGCGACAAATAATCGCAAACTGATTAGAACCATCAGATACATTGATTTCTACGGAACGCCCTATGTATTACGAAAGGCGGACGGAAAAGGTAACATAGGCAGACGCAAGATATGGACTGATGGTTCCGCCAAGGGAGAATCGAGGAGGCCTCTTGCAGTTTGCGGGAGGATGTTGGGAAACGAACGAACAACTTAGAATTCATAGATAGTTCACACATTGAAATCGGTCCAAAAGTACCAAGCGATGATTGTCCGTTGGTAATTACGGTATCACAAAGGGAAAAAGTTTACCGCTTTGTCAGTAATCCACAAGAATTCATTATTGGAAGAGACACCAGAGAAGATTACAATTCGAAGACAGACGTATATTTTATTGGAGAGCACAGCAGTATTCGTACTACCAACAGTATTACCGTTTCCGTTTTTACACTCAATCGACTCTGTGTCTACTAAACTGCTGCCTGCAATGCGGTTCGACTGTTGCATTGTTACCGTCTTTGAAGTACGTGAGCTTGATGTGAACAGGACAGAATTGATTGAAAGCATATCGCTGTGTGATTCTTGGAAATCTCTCGAGACGGTGAACGGTAAGAAGTAGAACCGAACTTAGCCTGGAAATCCTTGTTTCAGCCTCATTTTGTGGTACGGATGCGCACGCGAATATTGGTGACATTTTAATGAATTTTGGCAATACAGTTGATTAAGCGTATTTGCGGAAAGACCAGTTTGCGGAAGCTCATTGTGCACATATTTTTCGCAGTGCTTATGTACCCTGTGAAATCATAATTACTGCAATCATGCGAAAGCTTCAATTCCTTATTATTTCATTCCCATTTTTCTAAGAGCCAGTGTATTACCTGATATTGCCCTGTTCACATCTGCCGGTGGGCATAATTACCTTCACAATTCTGTTCTTCCATGTAATGGAAAATATTCTTGTGTCAGAATTCTTCCAATTGTTCTGCCAAGAGTAGCTACCAAACTTTGTCTTCCAACTCATTCAACGTTCTGGCTTGCGACCGAATTGGATGCAGCTTAAGTTCTTGGCAGCATGAATCGTACTGTTCGCAACGGGACCTCACTAGCCCAGAATTATATTTGATGGCTTAAGATCGACGTTTGCAACCCCATCTCCAGCTTCATATGAGCTTCAGCATTCCAAGCTCGCGTCCGAATCGGAAATGCTTCGCAACATCGACGTGCGAACGGTGGCCTTAACTACTGCCGTCTCGTGAAAAGATAAATTGAGAATGAAAAACGAAATAACGGACTTACCAAGGGGTAATACGTGGATTTATTAGTGAAGTTCCTTTTTTCATTTTTGATAGAACTTGGAACGGGACGCAAGTCTTCAAGTCTACTGTTTCTGACGTCGGAGGTGTAAACCCTTTCCGATATGAAATCTATCTAGGAAGGCTGGGGCTCATGTAATGTTGGAGTTAGAGCTGCAAACTTCGATGTTCGGGGATCAAATGACGTCCGAACAATTGTTGCACCATTCTAAACAGCACGATTGACGGAGAAGAGACCTGGAAGCTGTATCGAATTCGGCAAAAGGCCAAAACTTTGAACGAGTTGCAAAACAATGTTTGGTGGCTACGTATAATGCACAATGCTTTTGAGGATGGACATTGTTGAACATCGTTTCACACAATGTTCTCCATTCTATGTTTGCGGCCATAGAGATATCTGTTTGATTCTCTGTACGGTATCGTGTTGAGCAACAAGACCAGCAACGGATCCCACACCTGCCACACTTTACAGTAGCAGGAACCTCAATGTCTTCTGTCGTTTGCTATTATCATAATCACAAGGTAGAATGGAATAAATTGGGCATCTCTTCCCCTTCTGAGAGAGTAGAGATGGATTGGGCCACCATCTAGTAGCGACCTCACCCCGCGTTCACGCTCGACTCGCTCCACAGTTATCAGAACGGCACCGACGTAGGCGGCCGATGGATCCTCGGGCTGTCGCTCGAACTACAGAAATGGCGTTGCCCCACCAGAACAATCAGAAATGAATCCAAAACCAGGCATTTTGACACCTAGAACAGTACTGGTCCAAGCCGAAATTGCTGAAATTTCGGTTGAGGGCGAACTTGAATGTACGCCCTCAAGTTCGCCCTCAAGCTGGCTAATCAAGCCAAGTCCGGTTCTTATTGGCTGAACAGATTATTTGTAAAAAAGCTGGCTGACTTCACTGCCAGGTTACAATAATTTCATCACTCTGAAGTCTCTTCCGGAGACCTAATGGTCCATGTTGAAGTGCACTCCTGTAGGGAATACCACATTTGGTGTATGGTTTCGGAAAATTTTCGAAGTATGCAACATAAAAAAGTGTAGGGTTCCGACTGCATCCCACTCTGCATAGCTTGCATACCACGATGATTTCCAAAATACAGAAACTGGGTCACTTTGAATCCCAAATTGTTCAACGTACAGAACACCCAGCAATAACAAGTTTAAATTCCTACACTACAACGTTCGGTTATATAGGTCATTTGCAGCAAGCACACATACTCAGTAGCTCAAATTCAGTCAGCAAGCTTAAGCTCCATCTTGACGAATTGAATTCCGAGCCTGATTCTCGAACCAACTTGAATAGCGTTTCAATAGGGACTACCAATTCGGCAAATGTGACGATGAACTGCCTTGCTCGTAGGGACAATTCTCATGGATAAACTAGCTTCTTCTGCTTCATTTAATATTCAGTGAAGAGGGCTCTGCCCCCACACCCCCACTGGAAGCTCCGACCCTAGACCCCGGGCACCCTCAAAATTATTGTACATGTTATAAGTACCACGACACTTCTGTGCTGACTTGATGATGATTTGCGACTCGATCAGTCCCTCGGGCCTGACTTGAGACCTCGGTCTTGAGCCCTCGCTCGTGAAATCTGGTCCTCGGACCAAATCTCGTCGAAATGCATCACCAAGTCAGCCTGAGTTTCGAGGTACTTCAACTTCATGTGGCATTTTGAAGAACACTGACTTCGGAGTATTTATATTAGAGTAGAGACAAGCATTCATGATAGTCGTTGTGGTCACTAGCAGATGTAAGCCTCGGCAAAAGCAGGTAATGTACTGGCTGTTTGGAGAATAAGAATGAAAGGATTATGAATTGTAGCCCTCATTTGGTTTTAGTAATTTGACTTCACAAGGAACTGGAGCACAACAAGAATTACGTGTAGAATGAGCATGCAAAGCTGCTCTGTACACAAAGTGCCTGGTAAGCCATTTGTCAAAATGCATTGTATTTCAGCAGTATACGCGTGCACATCCTAACCAAACAATGAGGCTCGAACAGCAATGTCTACAAGAAGCTTAGTTCTACACATAAATTTCAAGAATCTCATGCCGAATTCCGTTGTCATAAATCATTTCGCTTCATTCGAAAACAGCGTCAATGCAATAGTTGGACACAACAAGCGGTAGTTGCAGAGCAAACATACAATTTGATTTACCGTAAAAACGATTCTATTGTACCCTTGAGAAGTATGTTTATTCAATGGTACATTCGCTAACCTGTAGAGTTGATCAGCGCATCCACGCACAAAGATTGAACCTGTTTGTTAGTTTTGCATAGAGAAAGTGATTTCCACTCCAAGTTTGCGATTCAAAAATGCGGCTACTGTTATGGCTCTCGATCAATTCAAGATTGGATATTGGATGCTGCTCGCCTAATACTTTGCATTGTTTTCACGTTTTCCCTGTTTTCCATATACTGCAATGATATTGTAACAAAGATGTCCTACACATGTGCTGTGCTGGTAGTGTTGGCTTGAACAACTTTCATGTTACTTTTGTATTCTAGTTGCGTCTATATTATACTGGAATATTATCGAAATTACGAGAACGAAGCTATTATGGAAGTTGACTAATTTGCCTTCGTTATTATTACAAACCCTAGATTTTTAATGGTTAGAATTATTTCTAGATTTTTCTGTGTTAGGGCACTATTTTATTTAGTGCGCTGTACCGTGCTGGTAGCTCACAGTTTAATTAATATAAAAGCCGAAGTCGAGTAGCGACTTAAGGCATCCACCTTAAACTTGAAAACAAGCTAGCTACACTCAACATCAAACTTCACCGTTTCAGATATATTCAGTCAGTTGTGGTAAAGGGCACTACGCGCAATCGCAATAGGCAGTGACTACTCACTCAAATCTCACAGACTACAGTATGGCTACCAAGTAAAAATCCTGTACCGTATTTTTCTTACTGAACTATTCCTCAGGAGCATACATTTGCATAAAGAAAGTGTAAACTGGCATGATTAGTTTGAAACAAGTCGATCCAAATGTATTACTACATCTTCGGCTGTACAAAACCAGATAAGAATGCCGTGGTTTGGGCCAAGTGTGAAATAGCTGATGTACCATACTTGGTGTAAGTGGACTCATTGTCGTTTTTATAAACTCAATCGAAAACGTCTAATATATTTCCCGATTAGGCATCGTTGAATAAGTAGGTGTGATGTCCAATCATAAAGTGCGCTAAAGATAGTAATGGTATATGCTCAAGGCCCATGGTACGACTCGATTCCAATTTCATCTTGCTCGTACAGGATGACGTATTACAATGCCATTTTGAATCCTAGAGCCCGGGTATGCAGAAACAGTAATTCGTATACGTTTCATCGGAATCACGAAAAAACATCCTACCGCTGAAGCACATGCGCCACTGTACCTGAATAGGTTTGATACCATGTTTTAAGCAGATAGGTAAGAGAAAGCAAGGAATAGGAAATGCGAAGTATTTGGAATATTTGTTTTACACCCTGATAAAATTAAGTATGAAAATGCGTGCTTGAGTGGTACCGATCCAGACAAACAGCGACACTTTAGTCATTTGAATCTAAAACCATCCAAGCAATAAGCAGGTGAACTTTTGAATACCGGTTATAGCCCACAGCCGAATATCGATGGGACATCAATAAATTTTGCTTTTCACCTTTGCATACCCGCCTTGACTCTCTCCCTCTTCTTGGCCTATCACAAGCGTCTTCGAAAGCGACACTGTTCGATGAGATGCAAACGTGCGCACTTTCAACCATGCACTCAAGTTCTCCTATGCCACTAACTCTGTATCTGGGTCAAATGCCGCACCACTCCATCTGCGTCGTCGTCTATTCACACGCCACGAATCATTACAACAAATGTCACGTGCTCATGTATGAGATGAAACCACACGATTCCGGGCATTTATATTTTTGAGTCCGTACATGTTGAGCTTTTCTGGTTTACATTCGTTTCATGGCGTAATAACGATGCGTTTGGCAACGAACGGGCCAAATTGGCCCGTTTGATTTAGTATGGTTGTGTTCGAGGTGTTCCGACCGCGGAACTTGTACATAGAGAGAATTCTTCAATTCATCCACTATGCTAGTGCTTTGGAAAGCGAAAAACAGACATCTAAGATATATGACACAAACTAGAATGTGATCAACACTGCTGCTTCATTGGTATTTCACGTTCGAGCTGCATTGGCCGTTGAGTGCGCGTTCTCTGAGATGAGAAGCCCAAAGATCGAAAGTGACGGAGAGCAGTTTCGTTAGTCACAACCTCTTGTGTACTGTGTTTATCTGCGGACCGGGGCTTCTTGCTGGCCGAAACAGTTGGTCGTCACCACTCTATTAGCTTCATGTGCGACGCTTAACGATTAGGTTTTTCATTGAAAGCAGAGTAATGGCACAGTGGATGGAGACGAAATTAGAAGCGATCCAATAGATTGTTCGTTATAGTTCGATCAACATGTCGAGTTTCTTCACTAATTCTATTCGACCGACGGTTTGATATACTCTGTTTCTCTGCCGACTTACAAGGGAGATATTGCCTAACTACCCAAAAAACGTCTCCAGTGCACTTTCGAACACCACATGGATTCAATCCACATCGGAAATTGCGAGTCGCCAATAAAATATCTTCCAGGTAGTGATGAGCTGCACTGACTCGCAAAAGATATGACCTACTTTTCGCACCTGCATATTGTATAACCCTCATTCCTTTACTCATTTAGACCTTCTTCTTTTAAGTACAGCATAGCATCCGACTTACTATGCTTCACCTGTCAACCCCATACACTCGTGGTCATGTCCACATGCAACACTCCGACGACGCAACCGCGTCGCACCATGCATCCATCTCCATTTCCAGTTCCGCTGTCACACTTATCTGACTCTATTCCTTTGCTGCGGCTGCCCCCTGCTGTATCCAACTACCAACGTTTCAACGTCGTCCAAATTGAAAAAACAACCCAAGGCATCTCAACTGAGAAGCGAATGTCTCATGAGGCCTCAAAATCTACTTAGTCTGTGAATAATCGCGAGTAGAGTGACTTGCCTAGAGAGTTACTCATTCTATATAATTGCACAGTTATATTGTGTACAGGTTATTTGTTTGCGTTGTAAAGTGTTTTGTTTTCCATGTTCATGTGTTTGACTCGTCTAATGAAATGCGAAATATATGGTTTGCCGATAACAGATGCTTTCTCCCAAATAACTTTGTGAGCAATATCAGGTGTTTTGTACATTTATAGCCTGTTACATGCTGAATGCTAGCCTACGATATCTTGCTCATATCCTTACGTTCTGTGATGTGTTGTATCGTCCTGTATTAATCGTGTTGCATGACTGCCACTCCGCTTGCTGCACTAAACTGGACTTCCGTGCACAACTTCTCTCGTCCTTCCAACCCCGCGGTTTGCTTCGAAACAATCCCGATTGGTTACTGATATATCTCCAGTAATTGCCATCTTGTTGTCTTGATTCCACTGCGCACTTCGCCTTCTTTGCCGGTTACGGCATGTTTGCCGAATTAGTTCCAATCCATCACACATCTTTCTTGTAGACAATTTCTGAACTAACTGCACACTGCGAAATACGTGAATTTCTTGATATGAGTGAAACGTCATAATCTGAAGAATATTGCTACACTGCAACTGCCCGGCAACCCTTTCCAACACCTCTTCACGAACTTTTATTGCCGCTTTACTAACTCTTGATATCATGGATCCCTGTTTTCGTATTTCAACAAATGTAACGATTACTTGTTCAAACCACGAGACCTTACAGAAGAAATAAGGTACAACAGTTTACACTAAATGTATGCTCGCATTTCCCTTGTTTAAGAACTAGTTACATTAATTCTAATAACATGAATGCCGCTGGAGGACGCCAGAGCAAAAACTTGTGCTCATGTGAAATTTGGCACCGCTTTGTATGGCTTTGTTGATAAATTCGTCAACATATGATTCCGACCTATATCCTATCTCCATGAGCAGCTTTTACCATTATTATATGCATTTTGTTGGAAAAAAATACCGTCAAATTTTATTTTGTCTCTATCGGCAAATAATTGTCACAAGTAAAATGCAAAATACAATACTTTAACAAAGCGAGAAGACAGCACACGAACCATACGATCATGACTGAAGTATTGAGATTTGGGATGTTTGCGTGGAGTAGGTCTGGGATAAAAAAGAATCATTTCATTCAAAAACGTTACAATTAGTTAAACCACTATTTTTCCCTTTCCCTCATTCTTATTTAATTCCCTTATTTGCCTTCTTTTCTCTTATTAATCCTTTAGTTAGTATCTTTTATGTTCTCCTCTCAATTTCCTTTTTCTTCTATTTTTACGTTAAATAATAGAAACGCCTGAACTTTACATGATTCGTCCTAAATCCGTGAGTTTGTTGACTTTCCCATAGAGTCGATTTCCTAATGTACTATCTGTACTTTAACAGTTTTGAAATTTCCGGTTACACTGAAATCACCCAGATTATAGCAATGGTAATAAAAATTTTTACAGCTCTGCGTACTGTCTTCAGAATCAGATACGTACGTTGTAATCAACAAAATGAATTTTTCGCTGCAAATTCGAAAATGGTCTGGTTACGTTCAGCATGTCACCCCTTCCTTGATCAGATTAACCTTAAATTATCAGATTTACCAATTTACCATCCCCAGTATTCTTCTTCTATTCTAACCCCTTTCTGAATCGAAATTAGTGAAGAAAAATAGCTAAGCTGCACATGTAATTGAAATTCAATATATCATGAGGGAGAATAATTAAATTGAAGTAGAACAAGATAATATTACACGAAAATTTGATTCGGAAGTAGCCTGGTACGGTCAAAGATATTCTCCGCTAACATTTGGAGAAATGCTGGGAATCTCTCACAGGGATTCAATGTCGAAGGAGTGAGCACTTTCGTGATGCCTCGATGTTTCCTTGTACAATAATCAATTTACTTATTGCGGATGCGATCTCTATCGGTTGAGATTTGCCATTCCTATCCAACCTACGGATTAATTAAAAATACTAGATGATTACAGACAATAATTTAGTCGTCGGCTCATAGATCAGATCATCACGTTGATCAGCAGAGAGAACCAAATTATTTCTAATTTGCAAAATCTATATGAATTCGAAAACGCCGAAACGCAGCCCTATCATGAATACAAAGTGAAGTCTTTTGCTAATACCCGACATCAGACGTTCGGTTTGTGCCTGGTTTTCAATGAGATAACTCAGACCATCTTTTAACAGCACTTCTTTTTCAATAACAAGACAATAATCGAAATTTTCTAAATAAAGTAAACATAAACGAGAACAGGTGTAGTTAGGAGTATAAATTGCAAATATATGAAGAGCAACTTAAACCACATTGGTGTGGTTTTCCTTAATGAAACACTATGAGATTGTTCAAGAAAACAACTTCATCTTCTACACTACTAGAAAAGGAAGCAAAATCTGGTTTAGATTGCCGCTCTTCAGCAATTTTTTCTGTTCATCAACTTTCTTGCTGATCGGGGTGTCAGTCAGCACTTGGAATAATCGACAGAGATTTGTCCTGGTTAGATCCGTATACAATCGAAGTGAAAGTAGACAAATTCACGGTCTGAAGTAGTGTGAATTCGCAGATAATTTTTGCATTGAACAATATCTTCGCCTCACTTGTGGAAGAAGGAGGCTGTTTTATTTTGGAAACTTATCTTCAGAAAAACGATGCATTCCTCCTGTTTTGCGTACGCCGTGTTCGTTTCATACATGTTATGGGCTTTCCGTGAACCGTATAAGGTGAGGCACAAGACTGGGTTGCTTGTATGAATGGGAGGTCGGCTCTTGCTTTCTAATTTTCTTGGTTCTCTATGTAATGGTACAATTAGCAAGAACTTTCAATTCGGTACTTTCTACTGGATCGACGATTCTCCATTTATCTTCCTTCCATTTCTAATTCTTAAGGCTTCTAACTAGTTCAGATTATGTGATGATTTTTTGTGGACAAGTGATTTAAAAGAAAGTTTAGCCATCAAAATCATGTACAACTAATAAGGACTTTGCTTTAGTCCTACTCAACGAGTTCACTTGCTTCAAATTTAACAATGAATTTGAACAGGTCGGTTCAGCATTGTTCCGGTTTCGCATTTCATCGGCGTCCTCAATATACACTAGTTAGTATTAATGGCTGTGAAATCGAAAATCAATTTTTTGGAGCCTGGCTGATAGAATTTCCGCAGTATGTTTTGTACAGTTCTACGAGGCTAGTTTCTTTTTTCATTTAATCGAGATCCAAGAATACAGACGGCGGTAAAAATAAAATCATCAATATCCTGCTATTCTCTCAGTACTGGGAATGGTACGGAATTACAATAATATCACACATATATTGTTGTTCAGTTTACCGGTTTTTCACACTTATCCTCTATGAAGTCTTGCCAATTAAAAGCAGTAAGGTTCCATTAGTCTCTAGTTCATCCCATTCGACAACATTTGGAAATATTGTCAGTAAAAACAAAATTTGGCAATGTCGATTTTGCTCTTATTGCTTCTACATTTTGAATGAACTTCAATACATGATCAAAAAGTACATAATTCTACCCATGCCTTTAATGATTTTTTCTTACCACACAGAGAATGAGAACACCAGAACTTACTCACCGCATGTCGGATCTTTTACTATATTTGTCGTCGACGTCTTGCTTCAGTACATGAGTTAGTTCTTCATCTCCGCTTGTGGCATCGGATCAGTAATCAAGCGACAGTAGAACTTCGAAACCGTATTGAGCTGCGAGTGAAGGGAAGAAAGGTTTTACTTTCAAGAGGATTTTAACATACTCGAAGAGTGAGAGCACCCTAAAATAGTACGGAACAGTATTATAATCGATGGTTCGGCGCACACCGGACACATTACTATCTTGTATGACATAGGAAGCATATGGTAGCCTGAAATCTTTAAATGTCCGCTTTGTGTCGCCTTTTTGAAACAGAGCAAGGAATTCGCCTAGTTGCTAAATGTCGAAGTTTTGCAACAAATCTTGATTTCGACCTTTTACCCAGGTGAGATTTATAAATGATGCAGTGCCAGAATCCTAAATAAACATGCTACGTAGAAATCTGAAGACCTACTGCACCATGCAATATGCTGAAGAAAACGGCCCCGGTTAAAATGTCAATACTTGGTTCAGTCTAAACTCCGAAATATATAGCGGCATGAAGCATCTTGTCATTATGACAGTCACCTCCATAATCTGGATTACAGGAATCAAGATAGAATGAAAACTACCAGTGGCATTTCAAACCGCTGAATCAACGGAGTTGGAGAGGCGAAAATTTCGAGTGTTGGATTAAGTCTTAACAGCAAGGGCCAGAGTCGGCAAAAACAAGCATAGTCAATATTCTGATATGGGAGAGTGTCACCTACGCAATGTTACGCAGCATGGGATTACAATCCACTCGGCGATGTTCTCAAATAAAGTAAGTCATACCGGCAACACGAAGAAGAAAGTTTTTCGACCTAAACGGCAACAGTAGGCATAGAATAATTTCCGAAGGTACGAGAAATCGATATAACAATTCATGCCATGCATTTCAAAACGTTGATTTAATGCAAATCCGTAGACTGCAGGTTTATAAGGCAACCATGAAAATCAATACGGAAGAGCAGTAGATTTCATATGAGTAACGGAGGCTTGAGTCCTCAAGAACGGTGAGAAATCGAACTTGGCGTTGTTACATATGTTTGATGCTTCTCAAAACTCTGTCGTCTCAATTCTTATTGAGCAACCTTTTGCATCCGATCATGGTAAGTTGATGCATGACTCCAAAATGGAAGATTCATACGTGTGCTTTAGATTACAAAAACATTAGTGCCAGTCAACCTAACAGTACGACCTGGCTCAACATCTTGTCTTTACAATCACACCGAGATATACGTTCTACTTGGAAAAAACTTCTACTATAGAGGCGCTAAAAATATACGACCATATGAGCGTCAATAGCATCCGAGAAGTTCTACGAAAATTGTTTTTCTTCAACAAGAAGCGAAATTCTTCTCCAAACAACTTCCCGACTGATTTCGTCGCATTCAAGGTATGTAATGTCTAGAAGGTTCGTACTACTATCAGCATGTCAATTCTTTGTTTAGTAGATTCTAATCTTTTCAGCTTTAAACGAAACTTGTCATAGATTGAATGGTTATTCCTTGAGTTCCATCGATATTTCAACTTTTTGGCCTTCTCTATATAGCCTCATTTGCTTTGTGATATCGTACCTATTTACCGTGATAAATATCGGTCACAAAGAGCTCTTCAACTAATTTGATAGGAAAATAATGGAAATTTATTAATTTATTTACGGTTATAATATGCATTTTTGCCGTAATCGCAACAAGTTACTAGATCTTATGAACATTTCCTGATAGCTAGTGTAAAGTGCAGCGTATGAGGTTCAATTTTTCATGCTAAAAATACTAATGAACCAAAATGAAAATTTGAAAAAAAATCCGTGATTATAATTAAAAATCACTTAAAATTTCAAAGAGCACCGATTTCACGTAATTTGTTTTGCAGTGAAAATAAGTTGGAGATAGAATTTCAATAATTCCTAAGGCACAAGATACAAAATTTTTCGTATATTCTAAATTCCAGAACTCCGCCCGAAAGCAAAGGGATTTTGAGAGTGTTCTATCACGGAAAAAGAAAAGAGAACAGTTTGTTGCAGAAATCATAGTAAAAATGAAGCTAATGCAACCTACTCTTCTTTGAATTTCATTTGGAACTAATCTTCGGATCTTGCAAATATGTTAGAGCATAGTTCCGTTCTCGTTCGAGAGTTGATTTGATTTTCTGTTTTACAATTTAATTAAAATGAGTTCAAAATAAGCTTCAAATGGCGTCGAAAAATTTCATGCGATTTGAAATGGAGTAATAGAACAATGCTGCATGAGATATGGAAATAACAGTACAATTGAATAGTATTCTATGTACGGTAGAGGGAATAAATTTATGAAGTTTTGGCTAGTGTACGGCTTACATAGACAATATCGGCCGAAAATGAATTTCGTTTTAAGGTTTCTATAGAAAAGGTCTAGTAAATGCACCAAAGAAAATGTGCTTCATGAACTCGAATAGTTTTCAAGCATTCATTCAGGAGATGAAGTTATTAGTTATAATTTTGAAGCCTTCTACATTTAAAATCGTCAACTGATAGCTCAGTAGAATTTCACATAGACTGCAATATTTTATTTTCTTCAAGGAAAACGGTTTTTCAAAGCACTTTGTACCATGACTAAAACTTCACAAAATTATGTCCTCCTACCGTATAGCTTTATGTAGGAATTAACTTTCCTGAGTTCCAAAGTGCAACAACCTAATTATCAATAAATATCTTTTTTTATTGCTCTGGCCACACACAAACGCAATTAGCCGTAATCAAATCTCAGATTGTGACAGTATAGTTTATGTATGTTAAGTATGAATCGGTTTTAACTAATCCTTTCAAAAGCGTACAAGTGGTTCATAAGCAAAATCGAGTAGCGGCAGAACCCACTGAACTGTTGTACTGCCGACGAATAGGGCATCGCGTTGCATTTTTGAGCCATATGCTCTACTTTGGTATCAACGATATGTTTTTCATGTTCAGTTACCTATCGATCATGTTGAGAAGTACACAACAAAGCCAGACTGTGAAGCAACAGAAGTAAATTTAGATGCCTTGCGATGTTCCAAATACTTGAGTGTTGCAATCTACTTTCATGCGAAACTAAAAAATAGTTCACTACCGTAAAGCTCAAAAGCCTTGGTGTATCGTTTGAAAAAATCCCAGAAACTCAAGTTAATAAATCGCGATTTTTCAACTACCAGCCGAAAAATAGAAAGAAATAAAAAGGGCTGGCTTATTGCTCTCCAGGAACCTCATGCAATAGCAGCTACCATTCGGAATTTGAAATTATTCTGGATGATTTGGTAACATCAGAATCGATTGCTTTTCGAATGTATTTTGTCAAGCTTGCAAAGGAATGGGTCGATTTATGAAAGAGATAACCAGATTCGAAGATTATCAAAGATATTCTGCTTCCTCGAACAAGAAAAATTTGGGATGGATTCTCGCTTCCGAGCACGTGATTCTACATACTATATCCAGAACCGTGTATTCATGGTCCATTATATTATTTGAGTGTGTTAATTGTTAAAGGACCATCTCATGTGACTATTATTTCGTTCCCTTAGTTGCAATGCTTATCTATTCTTTGTATGCTATGACATTTTATTGAGTCAAAATATAGCTAAATAATTATGCTGTTCTACAAGCTGTCGGGTCCTTTCGAATTTACCAACGCATATACTAATATTTTGTTTCCTTGTATTATTCTGGACTACAAACCCCACGATATAATTTCGAAAAATTATAATATTTGTTTGAGTACATTTCTCTCTATCTGCAACTTAAATGACACAACGATGCTCGTCCCGGGAAACAAATCTTTTAAAAATGACTGCAAATAAGTTTAAATGCTAGGGTCAAAATTTTATAAAAACAAAATCAGTGGTAATGGATTGAGTCTCTTTTTCATGCTCACGAAAAAGTAAAAATATTAGGGGATGGCATCGGGCATTATAACTTTAACAAAGAAAAAACAAAAATAGAAAATCGAGAATAATTCATGATTACTTCACAATTCGCCATCTTTTTATCTTTAATTAAACACAACAGAACAAGTCATTGGTCCGAATATCAGATCTGTAGCATTTTTTAATAAGACGTTTTCTATGAATATCTTCCTTTTTCCGTTTATTGAAGCTCCAAATGCTAAACAGAACTGTAATTGTACCAGACATCTAATTCTCAATGTAAGCACTAGACAGAGTGTAAATTAAAATGAGGAAGTACTGCCCGCTCGTTCAATCTATATCATTTCTGCAATACGGCGAGATAATCTGCCAAGTTGCAAATCTGTCGTTGCCGAGTTGCAGGATCCAAACAGAATTTACTAAGACGCTGGGCTTGTTAGATACCGCGAAGCAACCCTCTTCCATGAACTATCGCTCCTGACTTCGGGATTCCTTGGCATTGTTGAGATTATGCTATACAACAAATCTGATGGCAGTGGTACCGTCGCAGCTGTTTTGTTTTTCCATCTCTGGCTCTCTTCGTCTTGGCCACTTGTGAGCGATCAAGTGACAAATTTAAATCAGTACGTAGTTCTGATATATGCTCTGTTGCCACACTAACAGCTCACAATGAGAGTATCGTACTAATGAAGCTGTATTGCTCCCTCTGTTTTCATGCATTGTGTCCCATGATCTGCAGCGGGGCATGAATTTTTAGCACAGTTATGAATATCACTTCGGAGTAAATTCAGTGCTTCACGGAAACCCACTGCGGAACGAAATGGATGGTTGAATCTCTTTCTGGAGTCAACGTGTAGGCATGCTCGTATCCAATAGAATAGCAAGTCGTGCGTTTTCGCAATCAAATTGTGATTTTTGATGCAACAGGCGAAGAGAAATAGGCAGTGTACTTGCATTGCTGTCCTTGCTGTATATTGAACAGCTGGAGATGCCTGCGTAGGGGCAGCTTGCAGCTGGATCCAATCATGAAGGTTAAAGGACTGGGCTTTTTGTGACTACACCATGCATGGAAAAAACAGATCAGCGGAGATTAGTATGAAAGTTGACTACTGTCGAGAAAGATAGGCGGTAGTCACAAGTACCTTTCTGCATCCTTCGTCGAATCAGCTCAATCTAGATGTACGACATAGCTGGAAGTTTAGCCGCACTATAGTTGAGTCCATGGTGTTGCAGAACTATCCTGGTAAAGTGTTTTATTCTGTCATGTGAAACTGATTGGTCGGGCGATAATTAATTCAGATGAAGGAACGGATTTCTACAGTACCTGAACGCACATGTTCAGGTCATGCGCTGCTAGTGCTATCATGCTCAACTCCGTACTTGTGCTTGCAGCTCAACTTCTTTCCGTGTTTTGCGGGCTGCAAGGATCCGTGGTCGGAACGAACAGTGTATGGTACAGAGTTCGATAGAAAAAGGTTCTGGGCGCACTGTCCTGTTCTGTTCTGTACAGTGTTGTACTGTACTGTACTATTAGTGCTATGTAGTGCTGTTCTGGAGTGCCACAGCCTGCAACGTGAAACAATGACGAAACCGATAGAAATGCATCAAATCCAACTGTGCGCTGCGTCGTCCGCTAAGATTACTCTTGGGTTTGTATGCTTGTTGCTTATTCGTTTATTATGATGCTAGCAGTCCCATCAATCTTCTGTTCACATGAACTTCGTCTCATGGCGAACAGTTTGTTATGGAACTTCGTGTAGGCCATAAATTTATAAATGGCGTTATGAAATATTCAATTCAAATTTTCAATTACGCCGCCTACAGAAGGTAAACCATAGATTATGGAAGTAATATCAAATCGAATTGTGCGACGTGATGCGAGTACGCAATATTTCAACAGCGCGCACAGGGCATGTCTACAGAAGGTAGTCAGTCAACATTGTTGTCGAATGCTTACGAATAGGATGACAAGACACGATTCACAACTAGTTTCCTGATTTCGGGCATACAGTACTGTGCTTTTCATGAAAACATCCGTTCCATTGCTTAACCATCATGTGCTGACTGTATTTCTTACGTTCTTGGTGGTGAGACGGCGAAACTTCAATTAATTCTAAGAAAGCATTCCTCTCATTTTTTGTGATGCAGGAGTGTTGGAATAGGGAACGGTATTACCTAGAAACGAAGCGCGAGATCAAAAATCAATAAATCATTAGTTCCTACGTTAACGTAACTTTATGGATTACTAGATTATCGGTTTTGTTCGTTCTTTTCTGGTATGCGTGGGAGGTAAGAGAGGGTGCAATCTGAGGCGAGTGGTTGAAAACAACGCACTCAGTGCGTTGTCCGCAATGAACAACATCTCGCACCCGAAAGGAAAGCCACTTTTCTGTTCTCCCTTTCTTCTCGCCTAGTTAAGTGGCACGGACCAGTACATCGGCTAAATCGTGAACCCAATCATGACGCTTAGCTTAGATCGTGAACCCAATTGCAATGCCCGAGATAGATTGCGTCCTGTTCTTGATACAGCTGGAAAGAACTGGATCTAGAAGGTTGAATCGTACACTACTCTGCACAGTGTGTCAATGGCACGAAGGAAGATCAGGTAGGCGACAGTGAGGAGACTCAGGTTCTGTTTCTTGCCAATTAAATGATGTAATGTGGAAATTTTATTCGGGTGAACCATTCACGTCGCTTGAGCGAATTGTAAATTAGTACAGCGGCGTGTGTCAGTTTTCGGCGACTCGGCAAGGTTGCATGCCATTTCCGCGCGTTGTGCTTCGCAACATGTTCCAGGAGTGAGACGATACAGCGAATAGCGTAGAGTCGACTTCGCTGAACCGAACTTTCCCACTTGTAGGGCACCTGCACCACTCAACCTGAGAAGCTCGAACAATTTATATTCTCTTCACTAGTCAACCCTTTCCCCGATGTACATCTCACTGCCTCTGTGTTGCTCCATCATCTAAGCCTGCACCATGTCCACTCCAAGAGCTCAAACCACACTACAACGTTGTGAGATGCTCAAACTCCGACGTCGACACCCGTTACCTGATCCTATCGATTCTGTTCCGGTGCTACGTCTACCGGCCGCGTGCTCGAACCATCACCCTCGCGCCCTTGGAGTTCCGGTTCATGATGGGAACAGCGGTAACGACTCTACGAGGAAGCGGGGCGAGGCTTCAAAATTTGAGTACGCTATACACAATGGCTCGTAGTGCTACTACCGTTCATCATTCTTCTTGTGATGTTGGAAGGCTACTGCGTATGCTATCGTCGTTTATCTTGGAATGCGGTTCATTTTCTTTTCGGTTTTGCGCTGTCAAGCTTGTGATTTTCGGAGGAGCTGATGTGTGTGGGAAAGGAACAGCAAATTCAGCCAGAAACTTCCTTTTCGTGTTTCGCGTGCTGCAATGATACGCGTACGGAACGAACCGTGCGCTGGGTTTGATCGATGACGATGCTGGGCAGCGCTGTCTAGAGGGCCGCAGTACTGGACGGCAACTACGTACAATCTTCAATAGCAGCCTGCTATTCATTGGTTTCTCAAATCTCACTCAATAAAATTGATCTACAAAACTCGGTGAATGCTGATTTCGTCTCATGCTGATCTGATCAATCGTGTACGTCATATATTTATTCTGTGTTTGTTAGGATGTCAGTCTCCGATTTGTTCGCAAAGTAGGTGCACTATTCAAATATGAAATGTATTATTCCTATCATTTCTGCATTAGACCAAATCGTCCAATCAATGTGACATATCATATTCGACTTCGGTTAGAGGTCCAGCAAGGCAATGATGGCCAATCATGGAAATTTATGTACTCGACTGAGTCCACTATTGAAGATTCGCTACCAGAGGTAGTAGAGAAATATACTTTTCATTTATTCATTTATGAAGTGTAATCTAGGATGAACATTGTGCTAAGTGGCGAAGTGATGCGAAATAAATCTAGCCTGTTCCACTCCTCCGAAGTATTGTCGACGTTCTGTATGCTGTTTGTGTAGGAAATAAGGTGATAAAGATAAGTTCTTTCAAACTTAACTGGTACTCGCTTTTTCATGGACTATTCAATATTTTCCAGTTTCAGTGAAAACAATTCACAATTGTTGTTTATTGAAAGCAAACACATGGGTCCATATACTCATTTTGCATTCGAGCTGAATTACGTGCTATTCTCAAAGTGTTTCCTGCACATGAAAATTTCTTCGAGTTATAATTATCAGCATTAACATTTTCCTCACATTCAAATCATGGGCGGCTTTCGATTCGTCTGGCTTTAATTCAGTTCGACAGCTGACCGAGTTTTCATACAAACTTACTCAACTGCAAGATTGAAGATAATTCTTGTAAAACATATTATGGTGGTTCAGTTTCTGGATAAGCAGATAAAATGTAACAAGATAATGTTCTTAATTGATTACAAGTGATGGTTTCACGCTGTAAAGATTTTAATACTGAATCAATATCTTCTATTTTCGGCTGATTTGATCTACCGATTTGTCATCATTAAGTAATTACGAATTCAGGAATTATTTTTGAGGCATTAAGAATATATTGCCCATTATGAATGAAAATGAATGGTGAGCTCTTCTTGTTCAATAATTCATCTAATGCAGTGAAGTTGTTGTTGTTGTTGTTGCTGGTATCGAATTACCCAGGCAAGACATCGACAAAAGAAATTTTCGATTGGTGCATCCTGGAAGCTGTGGCATATTTTCTCCTATGCTATGAGCGCAAAGTCAGTAGATGAATAATTCATTCATGAATGATTGAAGTTTGATTAATTTTTACTATTTTTGCTCGCCGTATCAATTGCTCGGCTTGGCATTCCAGTTGATTCACACTGTAGGCAGAGGGCTCGAAGATTCAAGAATTAGCTCCTAGGTCGATACGATTTCAATTGTGCTTACGACGCGAAATTCTTAGAACCGTCAATTCAAGTCTATTGTAGTAGACATGGCGCCGAGAAGGTTGGTCAAAGTGTTAAGTCGTCAATCGTTTTTTTCCTCATTACTCATTCAGTTGCTATTCTGTTTATGCGTTTCTAGAAATAGGTTTGCCAGTCATAAAGATCTCATGACACGTCAATACATACCCGTGAATCAATAGACTTCATAGTTCGCCAGTCATCATAGGTGACGCTGTATTATAGTGCATTGGATGCACTTTGGCTGCCTGATGAGCATGTGCAGTTCCCTCATCCATAACTTTGAAAAAAGAGTTACCGTAAGAAGTATTGGCATGAATTTGTCACTTACTACCAACGGAACTGACCTCTCTTGAAAAATTTGAGCAGTACAGTACTTGAGAATAATTAATTGAACAGTATCGAAACATTTAATTGAGTCAGATATAAGTTAAGTAACGCAGAAGACATCAAAGGGCAAACCCAAAACTAAGACTGTTTGTCCATGATGAAAGAAAAATTTAGACGTTCATTTGAAACCTGAAAAATGCCTAAAGATATATGAAGCTGGAAGCAGAGAACAGTTAGAACCGTTACGAAGTCGGGTATGGTGTATTCAAGGAGAAATTAAGATAATACTGTTTGTTTGAGGTCGGCACTAGAGGTGTGAATAGCTAGAAGAAAAAAGTATAAGAGATAAATTCTTGTCAGTAACAATAGGCGATTGGATTGAATTTTGACTAGTGCAGTATTCTCCAGGAGAGCTGATCGCTTCATTTGTTACCAATTATGACGAGGACATCAATAGAAGAGTTTGACATTAGTGTTGCTGTTTAGTTCAGGACTCGTCAGTGCCCCTCAGGATTCCATTTTGACCTATATGTTGCAGCTATGTGTAAATCTAGTCATCTTGTAGTAATGTGCAAGTGGATTATTAGCAGTATAACTCATGTTTCAGGCCAGTTGATTGTTATCAGCACTGGGCTACACGAGAACTTCAGAGAATGATTATTTGCTGAAGGTTGAAAAATAGAAGAAAAGCTAGATTAAATGATTTTTGGAATATGTTGCATTGCATGTCCAATGATCAATACCAGCTAGGTAAGAAATACCGTTGCAGTAGTTATTTTTAATGAAATAATTAGTAATTTGCCTCATATTTTTTCACTCTTCGGATAATACTCATGTAAGATAGTGATGGATTTCTCCTGCTTCTATACTTTCATACGTTTCTTGTCTCTACTCGGAGGCAAATGATTATAATCCATTTACTAACGGCTTATTTGTAAGAAATATTCAAAAAAACAGTTTCATTTACACTAAAGAAAAAGAATTGTTATTAATGCGTCTATGAAACGTGTCAATCACACGTTCACGAAAATTTTGAATCTAAATCGCCTTGCGTTTTGCCGTTACTCAACTGAATCTTATGTGTTTACGGTCCGAAAACAATTTTCTCCTAAGAAAGCCACACACCAGGCCAATAATGCATCACCATCTCGGCATTGGAAATCAATATCAATTGATGAAGATACGTCTGTATTTTTCTCGGATCGTAGGCCTATAACTAATGAATAGAATAATTTTGCGCCAATACTTTTGATTCCAGCGCCATCTCTGAATATTAGATAGATGTTCGCCATATTCTAGCTAATGGGTGTTCTGAATTTCTGCCGTTTTCTGCTTCAACGACCGTTCCTAGCTGGCATAACTGGTTCTGGTCAAATTTTTTAAAATTTTCTACTTTTATCTGTTAAATTACATGTTGCTAGTATACCGTCAATATGTTTGTATTATAACTTCGCAAAACATAGAAAGTCGAATAGATTGTTTATCTGAATGAATGATCTAGAATGGCTATTTTGCAATGATGATGACTGGTTGGTACGACCAGGTCGATTTCAAAGAGGCAAGTCAGAGGAAATTACTAATGAATATAGTAGTTCGTATCCAAAAGTACCTTCCCGAAGCACTTTAAAAGTTGCTGGCGATTCTGTCGCAGTCCAATTTACTTCATATGAGTTATAAGATTTAGATTGGAGAACTAAATTTTTTCTTTGTTCCAAACCTCATAATTTTGTGCATTTCATGACTGATTTATCGCCATGCTGCCGTATTTGTGTACAGATATAGAATATTTCTTGTTTTGAAAGGCAAAATATGAAATCTTGCCGAATACTGGCTTTGTTGCGTAGCTGATAGCGTCTACAGATTATTAGTCTCGTCTATTTGCCGCTAGCACAAGAGCTGATTTCATCTTGTCATCAGCAAGTCCTATACGGGGCCGGAATTTAGACTGCGGTGGGACGCATGCAATTTAGCTGAATTATTTCAAATACGTACGGGAGGATGGTCTTTCAAGACCTAAACGGCTGGTGAGATCGGCACAGTCTGTGAATTGTTGGTGAATCATATTGCAGTATTTATATTCGCTTGTAAGTGAAATTTTCGTATCTGTGAAACTTGTTTTCAGGAGAAAACTGGGATTAGCTGCTGAATTTGTGCTCCCCTCATACGATTCTGGGTACAAATAGTGAGTTTTTATTCTTCTAATCACACTTTAGCATCCTTTCCGTGTTTTGCTCGTTCTTGTAATACGTGTACAGAAATAACCTTAAACAATATTCGGACAAAAACAGTGGAGAGCGACTCCATTTAGCTTCGTTCAGTAGGCTACTAACACTTGTAATGCCACTATACTACAAGATAATACAGCACTACAAGAGGCAGTATCGGCTTGATTTTAATTGGTTTCCAAGTTTCATTCATCAAAATAGTCTTACGGGGCTTATGGTAAGCTTATGCTGAATATAGCTGTCGCAATTGAGTCAATCGAACACTTGATGCACTTATTCTGACTTATCTGGTTTGTGAGTTTTTAATTTTTTTCACTAAACGCTGGCGACAGGACATGCTGAAACATGTCACTAGCAACCGACCCATTCGAAGCTTTGCTGAAGGAAAAGGATAGGTACAATTTAGTATAGATGCTTTCAAACCAATTTGAAGATGTGGTACCGCCAATTTTTAGTAGCTGCAAGGTCCAAGTATCGGCAGTTTTTGGCAACAAAGGTAATTATTATTGCTCTGAACGCTTTTCTATTATATAAGTGTTTTAGGTTTTTCATATAAAACAACATGAACTCATATCATTATTGTACTCGTTTCAAATCACCTTTGCAAGTGAAGACGCTATAAAACTATTATAAGCCTAGCAAGAGCAGTTGTGCTCCTTACTAATCTTATTTCGAAGGAGTTGGATACTTCGCAGATATTGAAAATACCTGGAATCCTGATACATGACGTTCGATACAATGATTCATTTACCTTCTTGCCATCTGTTGCATAAATGCTCTAATTTTGCATTTATGTCGATAGTAATCGGATTTAGAACTGCTCAATTTACCTGCACTAGTATCAGACTCAGTATCTTTGAATACTTTAACCAGATTAGAGTCATTAACGTCTTCTTTAATATCTCATAAAACTTTAGCAAGATACTTATCGAAGTTCACAATCCATCGAGTTACGAGCTGTTTCCCACTTGCTGATACCAATTTCTTAAATTCAGAAATGAGCCGATATTCCACAGCAGTCAAAATAATATTGATGGCATATTTTGGACATACATCCTCTTCGATAAGTTCTTATTAAATATTTGGTGCGTTGCACAATAGAATAATGAAACGTTTTGAATGGTACCTTCTAAATAGCCTTCTTCTGCAATTTTTTAGATTCGAGACGTACGCCATAGTTTGTCCACTCTCATAGTAATAGTTTATTTTCAACAGAAGTCAGGTTATTATTGAAGCTAACAAGAATTCTTTCCAGCTTTCTGGTCCTTTCAGTTATTTGAGAGTTTATGGCTTGGGAATATTAGAAGATCAACAATCATAGCAAGCCGCGTTATCGAGAATAATCATGAACTGCTGTGCCGAGTTTGACATTAGCTGACG
>JAAUYH010067963.1_pt1 | contig 65928 bp, 55 predicted proteins | sample 7278061 | NCBI WGS metagenome assembly JAAUYH01 (sample SAMN14350203, study PRJNA611818) | marine sediment metagenome | isolation source: surface marine sediment (0.6m) | place: French Polynesia: Moorea | collected 2018-08 | reverse complement strand
TGTAATCGAGGCATAGAAACGCATAGTAGGCAGGGACTCTGCCGAATGGAAACTGTCTGTCAAGTCGAGGTGTCGGGGGTGATGAGCCTAGATAACTGGCGTAGAGGCAAGCCTCTGTGGGCAGAAATATCCTACCGTGAGTTGGGAAGCCCACGCTATACTGCCTAGCAGTTAGCGTGGGAGGATGTCACTATTATCCCCCCAAAGCAATCTCTAGATGTTGATTTAACCTCTAGAAATAGAGTTAACAGACGCATCACTGTCCATCGCATGAACAGGGTTTAATTGATGATCTTCTTCTTCCCCTTCATGGTGTTCAGCAAACGATCCTTCGGGTTCTTTCAACACAAACCAACACAAGAAAGCCACAATAACCGCCATAATACCCATTATCTGGAAAAAGGCCGTATTCGCTTGGGCAATGATCGCCGGACTGGGATCTTTGCCTCCTCCTAACCATTCTGGTAACAAGCTAAAAATAGTTAAATAAGCCACTGCGCCCACGTTTCCGTAAGCCCCTACGTTACCGGCAACTTGACCCGTAATACGACGTTTGACTAGGGGAACAATGGCAAAAGTCGACCCTTCTCCTGCTTGGACAAAGAAGGAACAGCACATGGTTAAAATAATCGCACCCGGTAGCCACCAACTGCTAGTTACAGTCCCTAACATCAAATAACCGATACCCATACAGAAGGTTAACACCGCCATTGTATTCTTACGACTACCCAACTTATCAGAGATTAAACCCCCACCTGGACGAGACATCAAGTTCATAAACGCATAACTAGAGGCGATCATCCCTGCTTGTGCGGGACTTAAGGGAAATGTCCCTTCAAAAAATGCAGGAAGCATGGAAACCACCGCTAACTCTGATCCAAAGTTCACCACATAAGTTAACTCTAAAATAGCAACCTGAGAGAAACGATAGCGATCTTTTGCTGGATATTGCTTTTTACCCGTCATCAAATCTTTATTCACCACCCAACAGTTATAAGCTTGGAACAGATATAAACCCAATAAACAGGCCCAAACAATATACATGGTATTAACATCATAGAAACCCACCTTTTTTAACCGCCAAGCTAACACCATGAGAATGCCAGATAACGGCGCATTCATCACCATTAAGAACCAAAAATCACGTTTTGTGGTTACTTCGATTCCTCTGGCACTTTTGGGCTTACGGTAGGTTTTGCCGGGGGGATGATCTTGAACGTTATTGTAGTATAAAAGTCCATACAGCGCAGCAATAATACCCGTTCCAGCGATGCAAAGCCGCCAGTTGAGGAGGGGATCACCTGCGGGGGAAAGTGCGCCAAACGCGAACCAACCGCCGATGGTGGGCAGGGTGAAAGCAGCCGCAGCAGACCCAAAGTTACCCCAACCGCCATAAATACCTTCAGCGAGTCCTATTTCTTTGGGGGGAAACCATTCTGCAACCATGCGAATACCAATAACAAACCCTGCACCGACGATACCTAACATTAACCGTCCGATCACTAACTGGGTAAAGCTTTGTGCCGTGGCAAAGACTAAACAGGGAATGGCTGCATACATCAACAATAATGTATAAGTAATTCTTGGTCCGTATCTATCTAATAACATTCCAATGATAATCCGCGCAGGAACGGTTAAGGCGACGTTACAGATAGCTAACGTTCTAATTTGGCTAACTTCTAGACCAAAATCAGCTTTTACCTGAGTTGCTAAGGGTGCTAAGTTAAACCAGACGACAAAGGATAAAAAGAAGGCAAACCACGTCATGTGTAGTATTTTGTACCTTCCACGTAATGACCACATTTCTCCAAGCATTTTCGTTATTTTCCTCTCGATATCGTTAGATAAGATTAAAAGTCAAGTGTTAGGGGATAGGGAACTCTGGAACAGTTAGTTTCCGTAGGGGTTTAACACTGTTAAACCCATTATTAAAACCATGTTGTTATCGACGTTTTGCCCCGAAATTCTTAATTAAGATATCAGACAAAACTAGGAGTAAATCGTCACAAGCAATACCTTTTTGCACACAAGTGCCTAAATGAGCCTCTTTGCCGACTTTTCCCCCCATATAGAGGTCAACCCCTTCGACGGTTTTGCCATCTTTACGAACTTTTGTACCCATTAAGCCAATATCGGCCACTTGGGGTTGTCCACAGGAGTTAGGACACCCAGTCCAATGAATTCGCACAGTTTGGGGTAATTCTAAGACTTCATCGAGTTCCTTAGCTAAAGCTACAGCACGATTTTTCGTCTCAACCAGAGCAAAGTTACAAAATTGCGCCCCTGTACAGGAAACCAAGGCTCTTTGTAAGGGTTTCGGGCTAATAGTAAATTTTTCTAGGATGGGTTCTTCTAAAAACGGCTCTAAGTTGTCATCGGGAATATGGGGAATAATGACATTTTGCTCCACTGTGAGGCGAATTTCACTATTTCCATAGACTTCTGCTATCCTGGCGAAGTCTAACATATCCTCAGCGTATAAACGACCCACAGGAACGTGCATTCCTACATAGTTTAAACCTGCTTGTTTTTGGGGGAAGACACCAAGATGATCCCGTTTTTCCCAGTCAATTGCGTCTTTTTCGGCTTCTGGCGTTAATTTATAGCCTAATTCCGTTTCTACTGCTTCACGGAACTTATTGATGCCCCATTCGTCGATTAACCACATCAGACGGGACTTTTGACGGTTTGTCCTTGAGCCATGATCCCGAAATACGGTTAAAATAGCACGGCATAAACCCACAACAGCGTCATCTGTGGGAGGAACCCAAGCATTAAGGGGAATAGCAGCCTCGCAGCGTTTAGCAGAGAAAAAGCCACCAACTACCACGTTAAACCCTAGTTCACCCTCTTTATAAGCAGGAAAGAAGGCAATATCGTTAATTTCAGCGTGAACTGAGTTATCCCGTCCCCCTTCTATGGCAATATTGAATTTTCGGGGTAGGTTAGTAAAATCATAATTACCTTCACCGTGATTAGTAATCATGTCCTGCACTTTTTTGACCAACTCACGGGTGTCGATGAGTTCATCTGCGTCTAAACCGGCCATAGGAGAACCCGTAATATTACGGACGTTATCCATCCCTGACTGCACAGATGTCATGTTAGACGCTTGGAGACGGTTAAAGATATCGGGGATGTCTTCAAGACGAATACCCCTTAGTTGCAGGTTTTGTCGGGTGGTAATGTCAGCGTTTCCATCCTCCCCATACCGTTGTACAATATGACCGAGAACCCGCATTTGTTCACTGCTTAGGATACCATTCGGCATCCGCATCCGTAACATGAACTTGCCAGGGGTGACAGGACGGTAGAAAATGCCCACCCATTTGAGGCGATGTTCGAGATCGGTTTTGTCCATTGCTTCCCAACCGATACGGGCAAAGTGTTCTAATTCGTCTTTTATAGCGAGTCCATCTTTTTCGGCCTTTATTTTTTCAAATTTGTTTAACTTTTCTTTAGATTGGGTACTTTGCACCACAGGGAAAACCCTCCATCTGGTCGAGTTGTACCTATTTAAGCTCTACCCTCCGAGAAATTTTGTAGCTAATGTAACAAAATGTTAGGTTAAATTCGTTTTTTGCATTTTTATAATTTATTTTTTGCATATCTATTACGTTTGATTACCTACAGGACCACTATTGACTATTTTGGCTAAAACAGCTATTTTAGACTTAATAATAGTAACTTAACTAAAAAATCAATGAAAAAATTAGCAGCATCTGACGCAAAAAATCGTTTTGGTGAAATGTTAGATTTAGCTAGAAGGGAACCGGTACACATTACTAAAAAAGGACGTAATGTTGCTGTTGTTATTTCTACAGAAGAATTTGAAAGGTTATCAGAATTAGAGGATGAATTATTAGCTATGAAAAAACAAAAAACTCAATAAAAGTATAATTGATAAAAGAAAATAGTAGGGACATGAAAACAGTACAAAATACTTTAGTTCAAGAAGTATCTGATTTAAAAGGAGTTAAATCTTTGATTATTCCTATTCTTGTCGCTGTAATAACTGCGGGTTTAACTTTATTTGCTAGATTTATTCCTAACTTTCTTCGTTAAAAATAATTTCAGAATCATTGAAAACTGTAGAGGATGAAGATAAATAATTAATGGTCAGCGTTTTCATTGTTTGTTGTCATCTTTATGTTGTTTCATTATTTTTTGTTCTCTAAACTTTATTCCAAACTGTTCAGAAATAGCTTGTCTAAATTTCTCATTTTCTTCTGGTGTGACTCGTCTTGCTTTATTGAAAGGAAACTCAGATTTTTTGTTCATTATATAAATAATATTGATTATGGTACGAATTGAAACTATCAACGAAACATCTCCTTATTTACCTGAAGTTAATAAGCTAGGTGATGCAAACAAAGCTACTTTAGGATTTTTTTCTAAGGGTGCTTTTGAGGAAAAAGCAAGAAATAAACAGATTTTAGTCGCTCTTTCTGATTGTGGACAGTTTATGGGTTACTTAATGTATAGAACTGTTAAAACTTATAATCAAATCAGTATCACACATTTATGTATTAAAGATAATTATAGAGGTCAGGGACTTGCAAGAAAACTTGTCGATTATTTAAAAAGCATAACACAACAATATAACGGTATAAAATTAAATTGTCGCCGTGATTATGGTATCAATGATATGTGGATGAAACTTGGTTTTTCCCCCGTCGATGATAAAGAAGCAAGAACAGAGGGAAAACTGCTTACATCTTGGTGGTTGGATTATGGTCATCCTAATTTATTATCATTAATAAATGAGCAAGAATGTGAATCCAAATTATCTACAATTATTGATTTTTATATATTTCAAGAGATTTATTTACCCAGTCATTTATCTAAACTTCAAGAAGAAAAAAGCCAAGAATCTAAAGCTTTGTTAGCTGATTGGTTACAACCTAATATACAAATTTGGGTCACTAATGAAATTTTAACTACAATTAATACAATCAATGACTATGAAAAAAGAAAATCTATCCGAGATATTTTTTATAAATTAAATTGTGTGAATTATATAGATAAGCAATATGAAAAATTCTTAAAATCAATAGAATTATTCATTGAGTTAAATAACTTATCAGTAGATGAATCTTATATTCGTCATATTGCCAAGTCTCTTGCTTCAGGAATTAATATAATTTTGACTAAAAATCTAGAGATTTTGAAATTATCTGATCAATTTTATGAAGCATTTAAAGTTATTATAATCAGTCCTAATGACTTTATAAAACGTTTTGATGATATTGAACAACAAAAAAATTACCAGTCCAGACTTTTTGCAGGAATCAACACAATAAAACAACTCTCTGTTAATCTAGAAGAAGTAAACAAACTGAAAAAGGATTTACTTAATAACTGCTCAGAATACGAACAGCAATATTTTTTAGAAAATCTTAGAAGTTTTATTTTTAAGAAAGATACTCATGAGTGCTTAATAATTAAAGATGAAGATAATGAGTCAATAGCTCTAATTGTCTATAATAGAAGTAAAAAAGATCAGCTAGAAATTCCTCTGATTAGAATAAGTAAACATTATCTTGCTGAAACAGTAGCAAGACATTTGTTATTTATAAGTATTTCTTTATCAGCACAAGAGGGACGACAACTAACTAAAATTACCGATAAATACCTTCAAGATGAAATCATTAACATGATTCAAGAAGACTATTTTATAGAAACAAAAAATGAATTATCAAAATTAAATTTATCTTTGATTGACACAAAGACAAATATTGCAGATCAATTAAATAAATTAGAAAAAAAATTACCAGAATTAACTTTCTTTTTTCAAAAATTATCTGAAACTCTTAGAAAAAATAACTTAAATAAAGAAAATATTTTACTGATTGAACGTTACTTATTTCCTCTCAAAATTATTGATCATGATATCTATAATTTTATTATACCAATTCAACCGATATGGGCTGCTAATTTGTTTGATAAGGAATTAGCACAGCAAACTTTATGGGGTTTTAGTAAAATAGAATTAGCTCTTAATCGAGAGGCTGTATATTATAAATCTAAAAGATCCCCTAAACAATTACATTCAGGTATAAGTGGTAGAATTCTATGGTATGTAAGTAGTAGTAGTGATAAAAAAGATAGAGGTTTTTATAATATTGGTTCTATTAGAGCTTGTTCTAGACTAGATGAAGTTATTCTTGATACTCCAAAAGAACTGTATCTAAAATATCGTCATTTAGGGATTTATGAATTGTCTAATATTCTTGAAGTTGCTAAGAATGATGGACACAAAGAAATTATGGCAATTAAGTTTAGTGATACTGAACTATTCAAACATCCAGTTAGTTTAAAAGATGCACAAAAAATTCTTGAAAACAAAACAACTTTCATATCTCCTACCTATATTAATAATGAAAAGTTTGCTATAATTTATAAGCAGGGAATGAAAGGTAAATAATTAAAACATTATGTGTAAAAATTTCCTTCTTATTTCTATTAAGCCAGAATATGCACAGAAAATTCTAGATGGTGAAAAAACAGTTGAATTACGAAAAACTAGGACTCGCTTAAAAACTGGCGATATAGTCTTAGTTTATGTATCTTCACCTCAACAAGTAATAGCCGGTTTTTTTGAAGTGGAAAGTATTGAAATATTTGAAAATATTTCTAAAGAAAAAAAGTATTTTTGGGAGAAAATCAAAAATAAAGCTCACATCAAACAAAAGGATTTTAATAATTATTATAAAAGCGCATCTATAGGAGTAGCTATTTTTATTAAAAAAGTTCACAAGTTTGATAATACTGCTGAACTTATTCAACTTAAACAGAAAATTAAAAATTTCACTCCTCCCCAAAGTTATAGATATTTAAAACCCAAAGAGGTTGAAATTTTAGAATCTATAGTTAAAGAAAAAATTTTAGTCACATAATATGGAAAAGATAAAATGAAACAAGAAAAAGAAAGTATGATTCAAACTTTATTTGAGGAGTTTATTAATTCTTATTTTTATAGTCCTGAATTTCTAGAAACTCAGAATATCTATAATAATAACCGAAAAAAACTACATAATATTTTTCAAAATATCCAAACAAAATTAACCTTAAGAAAAGAAGAAGATTTTATTAATAGAGTCTTGAAGGACTTACTTTATTTAGGTGATAAAGAAACTTGGGTAAAATTATCCGAAGTTTATAAAAAAAATAAATCTTTTAACAATAATAGATCAGACTGGGATGTATTAGCTTATCAAGTATATAATTGTATTCATGATTTATTAAAATCACCTGATGATTTACAAAGTATTTGTGATCAATATTCACAATATGATTTATTTAAAGACATCCCTCTCTTTTTATTTAGTCGTGTTTTAAATGCTTTAAGTCGAAAAAAATTTTTTATTGTTATTCCATGTTCTCTAAAATTAATGAATTATTTATCAGAAACTTCTTATAATTTAACTATTAGTAATTATCCATATCTTAATTCTTTAAGTCAAAAAATCACTCAAACTCTTATATCTTGTCAACATCTATCTAGCATTCTTTTCTTATCTGAGAGTGAAATTTTTTACTACTTTTGTGATTGGTTGGATAGACTCAAAAAGATTGATGATAGTTCATTTCTATTGGAAAATAAAAAAAAACAATATACAATGATGCAGCTTATTGAAGATACTAACCTAGAAGAAACTAAATTAAACCAATATATCAAAACCCTAAAACGTAAAAAACATATCATATTTCAAGGTTCACCAGGAACGGGAAAAACCTACTTAGCGAAACATATTGCTAACCATTTAACTAGCAGTGGAGATGGATTTTATGAACTCATACAATTTCATCCGAGTTATAGTTATGAAGACTTTATACAAGGTATTCGTCCCCAAACTTCACTCGATGGAAACCTACAATATTCTATGATACCTGGATGCTTTTTAAAGTTCTGTGAAAAAGCAGAAAACTGTGAGGATATGTGTATTTTAATCATTGATGAAATTAACCGCGCTAACCTCTCTCAAGTGTTCGGAGAATTGATGTATTTACTAGAATATAGAGAAGAAGAAATACAACTCGCAGGGAGTGATCAAAAGTTCAAAATACCTGAAAATGTTTATATAATTGGAACTATGAATACAGCCGATCGCTCAATTGCATTAGTAGATCATGCGTTGCGTCGTCGCTTTGCATTTATTCCCATCAAACCTAACTATAATATCCTCAGAAAATACCATCAAAAATATAACCCAGACTATGATATTAAACCCTTAATAAACATTTTAATTGAACTTAATCAAACCATTAATGATCCTCATTATGAAATTGGTGTTTCTTTCTTCCTAACTGAAACATTACAAGAGGATCTTGAAAATATTTGGAAAATGGAAATAGAACCCTATTTAGAAGAATACTTTTTTGATGAAACCGATAAAATTGATAAATTTCGTTGGAAAAATATATAAGATAAATTGAACTTGTAGGGTGGGTTAGGCTAACTTTTATTATTGATACTAAACTAAGGTTAAAATTATGCCGTAACCCACCATTTACCTTATCTCTTGGTGGGTTACGATGGATAATTAAATACTTAGGATAAACTAAATGATAGCCATCTAACCCACCCTACAATTAAAATGCTTTTTAGGTTAAAATAAGACTATACAGGTCTTTATGCCTTGTTTACTCAATTATCAAAAAAAATGCCAGCAAAAGATACCTATCATGATGCGGTAAAAAATGCTTTAATTAAAGAAGGTTGGAAAATTACGGCCGATCCTTATCCTATTAAATATGAAGAAGTTAAACTATTTGCAGACTTAGCAGGAGAAAAAACCCTTTCTGCAATGAAAGGAGAACAATACATTGTGATTGAAGTCAAAAGCTTTAATAGTCCTTCTCCCATGCGTGAGTTTGAAACTGCACTTGGTCAATATTTAATATATCAAACTTTTCTTTCTATTACCCATCCTAATTATACAGTTTATTTAGCTATTAGTCAGAAAATTTATGAAAAATTTTTTACACAAATTGCAATACAACTAATTTTAAAGAAATATCATGTTTTACTAATCATTATCGATATTAATAAAGAGGAAATTATTCAATGGATAAATTAAAAAATTACCAAAATCTGATCAAAAGTATTTTAACAGAATATGAAAAAATTTCTTCACAAGTACCTGATCCAGATATAGATGAAGTTCTCATATTTGATGATGAGAGAAGTCAATATCTTTGGTTTAATATAGGTTGGAAAAACGAAAAACGAATTAAAGCTATTTCTGTTTATATTCGGATTAAAAATAATAAAATTTGGATTGAAGAAGATTGGACAGAAGAAGGAATTACTACTGAATTATTAAGAAATGGTGTACCAAAAGATGATATTGTTTTAGGATTTCATGATCCCGAAACTCGTAAATTAACCGAGTTTGCGATCGCTTGATTTTTGAAGACTTGTGATAACATAGATTATAGCTACGTAACTAACTTCACTAAATAGGAAATAATCTAATTATGTCAGAAGAAAGATTTAGTCGTATTGAAGAATTAATTATGGCACTTTCTAATAATATGATTGAATTTCGTCGTAATGTCGAACATCGCTTTGACTATTTAGAAAGCAGAATTAAAACCATTGAATTAGATGTTGAACCCGATGGTAGAATTTCAGAAGGTTTTGATCGTTTAAGTCAAGATATAGATTCTCTTGAGAAAAGATTAGATAAAATTGAACATGGACAAAACCAAATTAAAGCAAGTCTTGATGTTATCTTACGTCATATTACAGGGTATGGACAGGATACAGATCAAACTTAATAACATTAAATTCATGTTCATATATCATTTATGAATACAATAACCCTCACTGAATATAAACCCTGTAATATTTCTCGTGATAAAATTACACAAGAGATTATTGATGAGTTAAAAAATAACTATAAGGGTAAATTTAAAATTAATCTAAAATACACAAAAAAAGGGGATCAATGGGAAATTATTTCTCAAGGATGGGTAGGTTATATCCCCATTAATAATGACTGGAATTTTTACATTAAACCGAAAGTTCCAATTACTAATATTTTCAAGATGTTAGAATATGCTTATAACCTCAAAAGTTTTCAATTTTTAGACGGTTTAATAAGTTGTGATAGCTTACCCGACTTTTATAACCGTCTAGCAACTATTTTTGCTCATCGTATCTTAAACCGTATCCAAAAAGGACTTTATTCAACTTATGTTAAACAGTCACAAGAATTAAGTTATGTCAAGGGAAAAATAGACATTAAAACCATGCTTAAACATCCCTGGAAACCTAAACTAACTTGTCAGTATGATAACTTTACCCAAGACATAGAAGATAATCAGATTTTACTGTGGACAATATATATAATAAGTCGTCAAGAAATTTGTCAAGAAAATACTCGTATTTTAATCAGAAAAGTTTATCACGCATTACAAGGTTATCTAACCCTATTACCCTTTACAGCAAATGATTGTATTAACCGAAACTATAACCGTCTCAATGAAGATTATCACTGTTTACATTCTCTGTGTCGCTTTTTTCTAGAGAATACAACCCCTAGTCATGAAAAAGGAAATCATAATAGCTTACCTTTTTTAGTTAATATGAATCAATTGTATGAACAATTTATCGCAGCATGGTTAAAACAACATCTTCCCCCACACTTAGGAATTAAAACACAACATCGGGTAGAATATGATAACTTTAGTTTCAAAATTGATTTAATTATCTATAATAAAAACACACAGCAAAATTTATATGTCTTGGATACGAAATATAAAACAGAAATAAAACAACCTGATATTTATCAAATCATTACCTATACCTTTGAACAAAACTGTAATCATGCTATTCTCATCACACCGACTATAAACAACGCTATTAATGATAAAATAAAAAACATTTATATTCGCAGTCTAAACTTTTCTTTAGATGATGATATAGAAGTATCCGGAAAAAACTTCTTACAACAATTAATGAATATCAATTTAAACGCATATAAAAATTAGTGGTGAGGGATGACCTCCCACTAATATTACTCAAGAAAATAATAAAGCAAACGATATTTATGGTGATAATTGTTGTTTTAACGCTTCCAAACTAGCCCAACGACCATCAATAATAGGAGGATTCTCGTCATTTTTGGGCGTTGGGGGTTGACACTCTTTGCCACATAATTGTCTTAAAGGAACTGCTAAAGATAACTGTTCAAAAAGCCAACTTTGAGGATCAAAATGACCTTCTGGGGATAACGTTTCTGATAAATCTTCCCAAGCAATTTCCCTTTCTTGGGGATAATTTTGTATATCTATATCTTTATCTAACCAAATAATTTCCGACGTATCGAGACTCAGACGACGATTATACTGTTGTAAACAACGATCGCAAGTTAAGGTAATAATGGTTTCTCCTTTGACACTCACCTCCAAAAAAGTTCCCCCATGACGAACCATCATTTTTCCCCTAAAAGGGGTTAACGTTTCAAGTTCAGGGATAAAATCATCAAAAAGAAGGGTCTGTGTTCTATTGGGGGCCTGGAGTAAATGGGGAATATAAATCGCTTGCATAATCTGACTTCTTCCTCTTCTTAGTTGTTTCTAGTTAGGGTTTTGACTCCCCTTGTCCATAACCAAGGGATAGGGTTCCTGGTGGTAATTTTAGGGTGGTTTTAGACCCTGATGACTGTAACGTAACCTTTAACTCTCCTTGAGTGGTAACACCGATGATAGTTCCTCTTACCCCTTCAATGATAACGGTACGCCCGACACTCTCCAATATTTCTACATAATTTCTCAGCAAAACGTCAATCCCCTCCTGCTGATACGAGTCATAACCCTGAAATACGCCATTAATGGTAATAGCGGCTAAAGTTTCTAAACTGTCAATATCGTGGGGGTGAGGGTAGGATTGAATGGTGATACCTGGATCTGGAACCGCATTAGACCAATTAATTCCCACACCAACGACACTATGTGTGATTGTTCCTTGTTGAATGCGGGTTTCACTTTTGATTCCCCCTAACTTTCGTCCTTCTAAGAGTAAATCATTGGGCCATTTTAGGGTGACAGGGAGTCCATATTGACCTAGACTTTGAGCAATACCCCACGCCGTAAATAGGGTCAGATGAGGGGCATTTTCAGCCAAAAGATTAAGGGTTAAACCAATAGATAGATACAGTCCTCCCACAGAAGAAACCCAGGTCTTTCCCCATTGTCCTCGTCCTGCGGTTTGTTGAGTGGCGATCGCTATTAAAGGGAAAGGGTTACCCTCTGCTAATAAGTCCCAGGCCAGTTGGTTGGTGGAGGTAACCGTATCAAAAACAAACAGGGGATAGGATGGATATTTTAAACGGAATTTAATTTTGAGAGGATCAAGACTCATTTTTTCCCTTAGCCAAAAACTAAGCCCATTCATTGCACATGCTATCTGGGATCATTTGTTTAATATTAGCACGAATAACTGTCATTATTTTCTGCTTTTTTAGCATCAATTTCCAATTAATGAAAACTTATTAGGATTCTAGAGAAGGTTTTAGTAATTGGCTTACTCTTTATCATCTAAGGAAAACAAATTGAAGTAATCACCGTAAAAGCTCGATATATTTCTTAATAGCTTTCCTCGAAAATCATTGTATACTTCGGTAATTAAAGAAGAATTATTTTGTCTGATCCAAGCCATGAATTCTTGTTCCGTTTCAGGAAGAGCTAAACACCTTAAAGTTAATAGTTTAATCATCATTGGTGGAGCAATTTCTTTGGTTAATGCCATGCTTGCCCCGAAATCATCAAAAATTTTGTGCCAGTATTGGTCTGTTAAACCACTTTTTGTCACTTCTCTCATGAAAGCAGTTAAAGCAGTTAAACTAAAAGCTTCTTGATAAATTAAGCGTTTAATTATTTCCTTAATTTTGTCTTCATCAATGATAATACTATTCGGATTGATAGCAATATGTTCTCTAGTAATGACTTCTTTAATTTCTTCCTCATAACAAGTATGAATAACTTGAAATGACCGACATTTTTGTAAATTGACAGCTTGATATGCAAAAGAAACTGGGTTATCGGTAAGATTAGCCAAGTATTCTGCTCGTTGGTAAACGGCTGTCAATACTAATTTTTGGGTTAAAATCATGGGAGTATTTTCTTTGTCTTCTTGGCTTAATTCTTGTCTAATATTTTTAGTTAAAAAGACTTTTTCTAGTGAAAACAAAAATAATTCATGGGTTTTTTCATTTAATGCTTGAAAAGGGTTAAAAATAGGATAAGCATCAAATAATAAATATTGGCTTTGAACCCAGTTCACTAAATGCTCTAATGTGTTTCCTGGTGTGACAAAAAAACGGGAGACGGGTATTAATTCATCGTGGATAGTCTTGACTAAGTTATTGATAGCAACTACTGACCAATTACCGTCGATACCAGGAATTAAACGACCGATAATTGTTGGTTCAGTTTCAGTTCCAGTGGCTGAGAAAAAATCATTAGCGATCGCTCTTTCGACTAAATACGGGATTTTTTCATCGGGAAAGGAAACATTCATCCACTTTTGAGCAAGGGAAACGATTCCACTTCCTGTTTCAGTTGAATCGAGATGTACTCCTATACTGAATTCATGAATAGGAATAGAGTTATTATTTAATTTTTTCATTATTAATTGAGAACCTTACTAATGAGTTTCCAGACTATAAAAAAGATGGGTGCTATTTTTAAGTTTTATGGGTGCATTAGGAGCAACTACGTTTTAGTAAGGGAAACAAAGCCCTGTTTTTTTTGTTTTGATGAATGGTAAATATCACGCTACATCTCCTTATGCTCTGAAACAACTTGGTTTCTAAAGCAGCTTAAGAAACAACAACAGTGCAGCAAATTTCCATGATTGAAAGGAAGAATTTTTGCGCCATAAGGAGAAGGCACAGCAAAGGGCAGGGTTTGTGCTATCATAAATATTAAAGAAATATTGTTCTAGTAGTGGTCATTATACACCACTTTCTTAAAAATTTAACCAAACGATTCTAGAAATACAGTCTATCAAGCGTCAGAATCTTGTTGTTCTTTACGCTTCATGGAACGAAAGACAACTGGTAAATCTCCGAAAGCTGAATCGGGTTTTTGTAATTCAGGAGGAAGTGTACCGACAAATTCCTTTCGTATATATTTCCATTGGAATTTTCCACATTCAGACCAACGTAAAAAATGATATTGATAAATTTTGCCATTTTTCTGAGGAATATCCCTAATTTCAAGTTTTAGGTCATTAATTTCCTCAACAGAGGGAATATCAGCGAAAAATCCTTCTAATTGTTGGTTTTTTAACCATTTTTTGAGGATATCTCTTTCAATCGCTTGGTTTAAAACTTTATCAATTTCTTCAGGAATCAGTTTCTTGAGTGAAACAAGAATATGAGCAGGAAAAAAAGGTAAAATCTCTTTGATCAAGTTGACTCGTAAATCATGGGATAACGTTTTAACTAATTTACGAATGGTGTGATAGCCTACAGACTTTGATTCTTTGGTAACATCTGTATCTCCTGGTATTTCAATATGTCCACCAATGATGAACACATCAACAAGATCCTTAATAACTCGAGAAGCTCGTGAGGATCTCTCTATGACTGTAATAACATTTTGTTGAGCTTGTATGGAAAACTTAGAGGCTAAGTCTGGATAGGCAGTATAGACTAGAATTGGCCGCTTAATAAAATGTTGATTAAGACTATTAGCAAACTTGACACCATCAATTTTCGTCTTATCCATCCGTAAATCTAACAAAATAAGACAAATTTCTTGTTGAGTATCTTCTTTGAGGATTTTTAAACCTTCTTCTCCACTTGCTGCGAATTCAAGGGTGTATAGGTTTTGTTCAATGGCTTCACTGTACAAATCTAAATAGTCATCTTGTCGCTCTTCAATTTTATCGTCAATAATTAACAGTTTACGCATTGAGTTTCGCATTAAGCATCATATTTCTATTGTATGGGTAAAGGACAATATAACGGAAAAGTAATAGTAAAGCAGGTTAGTTCCTCACTTAGCGTAACTTCTATTGACGCATTGTAGTTGATATTTAAGAGGTCTTTGGTTAAGCTCAACCCTACTCCTGTTTGTTTATATTTCTTTTTAGTAGTAAATAATGGATTAAAAATTTGTTGAACAAATTCGGGTTTAATTCCAATTCCATTGTCTTGAATAATGACTTGAAGCGTTTGCTCTAAATATTGAGTCTTGAGCCAAACTCTCGGAAGATAAGCGTCTAAATTTTTTTCTTTTTTTTCAAGGACAGCGTAATAAGCATTTTCAATTAAATTAACAAAAATGAATCGTAATTCTGAATGAACTCCCCAAAAAGATAATAAATTAGTCTCAAAATCTTCAACAATACTAATGTCAAAATCATCTTGATTTTTAGAATAGATAAAATTATAAGTGGTTATTTGACTACATTCTCGTAACAATTCATTCAAATTAATTAAACTAGGGTCTATAAAATCATCATTAGAATCTTCTCTAACAAAAGGAAAAAATCTAGTCATAAGGTCACTACTTTTGTCAAGAATTATCTCCATTTCTTGTAGGCGACTTAGTACATTTTTTCCTGAATTTAAAAGACTTTCAGTATAGTTTTCCCATTCATCTTCTGATAACACTTCTTCAAGTAAAGGTAGAACTTCAAATAATTGTTCTTCTTGTTGATTAATCGTTTTTTGTATTCTATCAATTTTGCGATAAAAATCATCATATAAACCGATGATTTCATGTCGAACAAATGGAGATAATTTCCCAAAAAAAGCTAATCTTTCTTGAGCTAGTAGGGTCTCTTGTAACTCCTTGACTTCAATTTTAAGTTGATTCTTATATTTTTGTTCCTGTTGTAATTTTTCTTCTTTATATTTTAGTTGCTTTTGTTGTTCTTCTCGTACTTTTAATTCTAAACAAACTAAGCTACCAAAAAATATTGTAAAAGTGACTCCACGCCCGACAAACACAGAAGGAATCCAGGTTTTAGGGAATGCAGCTAAGCTTATGGTGTAAATGCTTAATAAGAATATTCCCCAAGTAATAGCGATACTGAAGAGATATTTAGCCCATTTTTTTGAAGGATCTAACTCTTCACATAACCATAAAACTATTATTCCTGAAGCGATTAACCAGCCATATAAATATAGATACTCTATTGGATCACTCCAAGTTTGGACAAAGGGAACCTCCCCTTGTTGCAGAATATTACTAACTATTATTCCTACTACTTCAGAACTATGTAAAAAGCTATAATTATCTTCCGTATCATAAATAATAGGAGCTTTAAATATATTACGTTCTTTCATTTCTCCTATAATGATAATTTTCTTTGAAAAATTTGGAGAATGATGATTAAGAAAATCATCAAATGAATATTGCTCAAATCCTGTTTTAGCAGATAGGGGCCAAGAAATTAACACTGGAAAATTCATTAAATCATCAATAGAACTATGATATCCACCATCATTTAATAAAGTTAATGGCTTAATTGTCGCTTGATTTCCATCAGGATAATTAATGGTGATTGAACCATTAATCATCTTTTTATTCTCCTTAATAGAAGCTCCTGTATTTTTAAGATAGTGTTTAGCAATTTTCCAGACAATATGAGGTTTCTCTAAAGAATGCTTATAAAGTGTAATTTTCCGAGTTATGTTATCAGGCTCTCTAGGTATTTTATCATCATTATCAGATTGAATTAAATTAGGCATCAATTGTAGCTGTTTTGTTAATAGTTCCCTTTGTGTTAAATTATCAGGTTTAGTATTTCTATCGAATAATAGCCCCACTGTTATTGGTTGGGTTTTTTGTACTTTTTCTAATACTCTCCTCAAAATTTCATCCGAGGGTGATTCACCATATTTTTGAGCATCTTGATCCGTATATCCTATAATGACAATACGCTCATCCCAAGTGGCGATCGCACGCTTGGTGAAAAAATAATCGTAGCGTTTAAGCTCTAACGTCTCAAAACCCCCCATAAACCGAAGAATCGTTGTTGCAGTGGCCACTGTTGTTGTGATCGCTGCGATCGCTATTTTTCGATTGAGCCACCAAGGGGTATTAATGATCACAGTATTAATTAATATACTTGTTCGTCTTGAAAAAGATAAAAAAAGCCGTTAGAATTAAAGTCAATTTCCCCTTAATTTTATCTTAAAGCTATTAAAATGAACACCGTAAAAAAACTTATTAATTTATCCGTAATATCAACGATTTTTGTATCATTAAGTTTAGAAGCCCAAGCAATTTCTATCGGATATTTTAATAATTCCGTGTATACATTTCCTGGTGATGGAATTAACCTAAGAAATGTCTTAACAAACGGAACAAATACGGTAACAGATTTTGATAGTTTAGACGCTTCAGTATGGCAACAAATAGCAGATAATAATCAAGTTATTGTTATTCCCAGTCTTTCTTTTGGTTCTCTAGCTCCTGACCTCTCTTCGGAAACTCAAGCAGTGATTAGAAATTTCGTTGACAACGGAGGGGGTTTATTGATGGCAGGGGAGGTACAGGAAGTGATTCCTGTTTTTAATGATGTATTTGGGTTTAGTTTTGCAGAAGATTTTTGGGGAGGAGATACCTTATTAACAGAAGCAGCAGTAGGAACGATTTTTGAGTCTGCTCCTGATATGTTAGGGAGTCCTTTTCAAACAACAACAATGGCGTTAGATTCTTTACCAGCAAATAGTATTGTCTTCTATGATAATTTATTAAGTTCTCCCCCCGACGAACAAAATTCTACCAGTGTTTTTGTTACCCCATTTGGAATGGGGAATATTGCTTTTAATGGATATGATTATGGTGAGACTGAAGATGATACAGGTTGGCCAGAAGCAACAACGTTAACCCTAGAATTTATTGCGGGAGAAACCAATATAGAATCTGTTCCTGAGCCTTCAACTTTTGTCGGTTTAATGATGACTGTAGGAATAAGCTCACTATCTTTATTGAAAAAAGTCAATTAAGGATAAGAATTGTCAAATTCATCGTCAATAGACACAGGGAAACTATTATCAGGAGCAAGAGATGGCCAAGGTTCAACTCTTACTCTATTATCAAATTCTGATTCGACAACAGTATTATCAACCATCTTGAATTCTGACACTTCTGTTATCTTTGGATAAGGGGAAAGGATTTGAAAATCACGGATGATTTGTTCAAAGGTTAGTGTTGACGAGAGGTTTATCTCTTTGCCACAAACTCTATTGAGTATTAATTCTTTTGTCCATATGGAGCCTGAAATCTCTGAGGCTCTCGTATTTTTTGATATAAACCCCACACCAGCATTAGGAGAAAAAATAAAAGCACTTAATTCATCGGTTACCAAACACATTTTATCATTCATATTAGTAGCATGATTAATCAAGATTAAATTTTCAGCCGAACAATTAGATGAATTTCCACAAGTATGTGTTATCTCTCCTTTTTTAATACCCTGTTTCGTGTTAAAAATAACCATAATTGGTTTTCCATTCACAACTGTTTTAATTTCTATAGGCTGATTCGTCTCAAACTTTTCAATAACATATTCATAAATTGTATATCCTTTTATATTCTTTGTCGGTGAATCTTGAGAACGAGGAAATGAAGTTTCTCCTTCATAATTTCTATCTAACTTAATAACATGAGACTTAGGTATTCGATTTATAATTTTAGATAAATCAGGTAATTCAGGTGATTTATAACCTACATATTTAGCTTGATTTTTTAAGGGTTGAGCAATGCGAATACTATCCCTCTTAGAGTTACAATCATTGAGCCAAACATCCCCATCAAATTCACTCCTAATGCGGGTTTCTGATGTTGTCCATAAAGCAGGAACATTCCCTTCTAAATAGTGAAATTCATAGCTAACTTCAGCTTTTAAGTTAGCTGTTATCCCTTGTTTATTCTTAGCTTCAATAGTTATAATTGCTTGGTTATTATCCCTATGAGTAACGTTAATTAATCGGAAAAATGTGTTATTGTCAATATTAATATCTTCAGCTTGAGCATAGGGCAAAAGCATTTGTGTGGTCTTGTTCCACTCAGTATTAGATTGGCATAGGCGAGTTAAATTAACAAATTCTCTAGCTTCAGTAGAATAATCAAGGTTAAGTAACGCTGTTTCCCAGAAATCAGGAGGATACAACAAAAGCGTCGGATACTGTATCAATAAAGACTTTAATCTTGTCTGAGCCACTTCCGCAGCATTACGAATTTTTGCAGTTTCTAAAGAATCATTAACAAACTTTTGCTTAGCCTGAGATTGGGTTAGCATCATGGTAGCCGCCCCCGCCATCAGCAAACCCACCAGCAGCACGATTCCTAATGCTTGGCCTCGGTTGGTGTGAGTGCGTTGCCTGAGAAGAAATTGAATGAAGCGCACAAGGATTCAGTGATAGTGGTACTATTCTAAGGTATGGAGAGAAGCCGATCATGGCAGTGATAGAAATCACTAAAATACAGGTAGAGTGTTACATTTTCTAATAGTTCACTTTCGGTTTTATTATTAATTAAAAAGATTAAAAAATGATATAAAAATAGTATATATATGATTTGACTGATTCCTCTCTCAAACCTTATTTATATTGTCTACCGTGAATAAAATAATCTATTATCTATCATAGATGGCTTCGGGGTATTTTTACTAATAATCAAAGCTTACTATTTATCTTACCCCTCGCAATGACGACTTAAGTCGGTAATATGTATGGATCAAATTCCTGAGTAAACAGGAACTTAGATACAGAGATTTTCGTTCTAGAACCTATAGGCAATTCCCAGTAGAATGGACTAGGGAATTAGCACACCAGCCATAAACTGGGTTTAAAATAACGATTAACAAAACCGTTGAGGAGTAAAAAAGTTACATGAACTGGTCTTTGACATCTGTAAAGCAGAAAGGACTACCGTTATTAGTCTTTACCCTAGTAGCAAGTATTAGTGAGTTACCCACTTATGCACAAGTCAAGTTAACTCCTCCCCCTGCTGTGCAGTTGGTTCAATCGACTGACATGGTGGATGAAGAAGGGTTAAAAAAGAAAGCAGCACAAGTCATTCAACTGTTGACCCAGGAAGACTATAGTCGAGTCAGAACCTTATTAAACCGCGATCTGGCCATTCAATTAACCGCCGATGAAATCAGCGATATTTGGAATGAATTAATCGAAGTAACCAGTCCAGTGAAGAAAATTATTGGTTATCGAGTCATACCCACTGTCAATGCTGATATTGTCGTGGTCAAAACAGAATTTGAGCAGATGACTGATACCTTTGTCGTCACGTTTAATAAAAAAGGGGAAATTGTGGGTATGGACTTCCCCAATATCGCTTCAATTGAGGAAATTGCTCAAATGGTCATCAATTCCGTAGCGGTCAATGACTTTTCTCGGGCTAGAGGTTACTTACATTCTTCCCTAAAAAGCGAGATTTTGCCCACTCGTCTGCAAACCGCTTGGGAAGCAATTCAACAGGACAATGGACTCTACCAATACATAGAAGACATAGATGTTCGTCCCGGTTCTGGTGTTGATCAAGTTGATTTAGTGATGGTGACAGCTAAATTTCAACAGGGAATGAAAGACTTTTTATTTATATTCGATGATAACCGCCGAATTGTTGGTATTAACCTAGTAGAATAACCTCATTTATTCCACCGTGAAACTCCCTCGCGCTTAAAACTCGGGGGATTTTTTATAAAAATTCTCCCTACACTCCCTATTCTTCCCACACTCCCTATTCTTCCCACACTCCCCACACTCCCCACACTCAACTTAACTAGAATATTGATACATCCAATTAAAAACCGCTCTGAATCTTTCCTGTTACTTTCGGACTAAATTGGGGAATATTAAAACTAGATGACCGAAGGACGGTAATCTTAACCCCTTTTTGCATCCGATTGGTCAGAGTCCATAATGTGACATCGGTAAGAGTGAATGAGCTACTGTGTAAACCCATCTTGCGCCCAACCTAAGAACCCAAATAATGTGGCAGTTTGTCAATCTTGCGGTTCTCAACTGCGATTAAATAATCGTTATCAACCTTTAGGGATTCTTGGAAAAGGTGGCTTTGGAGCCACCTTTGGAGCGGCTGATCTGTCTTTACCTGGCAACCCTATTTGTGTTGTCAAGCAGTTAAGACCAGCAACGGACGACCCCCAAGTGTATAAAATGGCCAAAGAACTGTTTGAGAGAGAGGCAGAAACCTTAGGTAAAGTCGGTAACCATCCCCAAGTACCCAGGTTATTAGACTATTTTGAACAAAACCAAGAATTTTATTTGGTTCAAGAATACGTTAAAGGGTATAACCTTCATCAAGAGGTGAAGAAAAAAGGGCCGTTTACTGAGGCAGGGGTTAAACAGTTTTTGACAGAACTTTTGCCCATTCTCGAATATATCCATTCTCAGAAAGTCATTCACCGTGATATCAAACCCGCTAACCTAATTCGTTCTCAAAAAGACCGTAAACTGGTTTTAATTGACTTTGGGGCGGTCAAAAATCAGGTTAACTCGATGGTGGCTAATAATACTCAAACTGCTTTCACTGCTTTTGCCGTGGGAACCGCCGGTTTTGCTCCCCCCGAACAAATGGCCATGCGTCCTGTTTATGCCAGTGATATCTATGCAGTGGGCGTTACCTGTGTGTACTTATTGACCGCTAAAACCCCAAAAGATATTGGTTGTGACCCCGAAACCGGGGAAATTGCTTGGGAACCCTATGTGGATATTAGTGACTCGTTGGCCAACGTTCTCAAAAAGATGTTAGAAGTATCCGTTAAACATCGCTATAAGTCAGCCGAACAAGTGTTAGATGCCATGGCCATGGCCCCTTATGAACAAGGGATGCAAGATAGCATGACTACTATGATCACAGGGTTTAAGACCTCCAGTAGCTCATCGAGTCCCAACTCTTCAGTCAGTACCGGTTTAGTCAGTTCATCCCCACCGACGAGAAGCATGGGAATGACCAACACCCATATTTCTAGGGGAAGTCCTGTTTCATCGGTTTCTACTGAAATTAGTCAGCCTATGTCTACTGGCGTGAAGGGCCGAGGGGGTGCAGCAGCAGCAGGAAGTGCTTACAATATCGCCCATGGACAAACATCTAGCCGTCGTCGTAGCACTGGAAAAACTTCCTCCAGGCCTGATGCGACGGAAGTCAAGAAAAAGAAGAAAAAATGGCGAGAAAAAACGGTATTAGATGCTTATGAAAAAGGCCGCCGCGATTTTACTAATCAAGAATTAAACGAACTCAATTTATCTAAAGCGTTTTTACCAGGAATTAATTGTTACGAAGCCAAATTAAGTCGGATTAATTTACAAGGGGCTGAGTTGTGTCGTGCCGATCTCGGACGGGCAGATTTAACCCAAGCCGTCATGAAAAATGCTAATCTCAGTGAGGCTTATTTGGGGTATGCTAACTTAAATGGAGCCGATTTAAGAGGAGCCAATTTACAAGGAGCTAATTTAACTTATGCTAATTTACAAGGGGCTAATCTTTGTGGCGTAGATTTAAGTTCTGCTCGAATTACTGAGGCTCAATTATCTGTCGCTAAAACGAATTGGCGTACCGTAATGCCTAGTGGCAAAAGAGGATTTTGGTAAGAAATTATGAAGCTAAAATGAACGTAGAAACTTTACCCGTTATGTTTCTAAAAGTTCATCTCAGTCGATATTTTGAGAACCTCTAGAGACTAAGGGGTTTCTTTAATCAAAATTTAGCATGGTTCTATTTTAGCTTACATAAGTGTTTTTCATGTGTAAAACTTTCTTAAGGAAGCTAAAAGCGGAGCGAACTGTTCGGAGGGAACCTCCGAACCAGCACGCGCACCAAGCATAGGTTTATTTATTGGTCGGATTTTCATCCCTTCGGTAAAACCGAGGGTCTTCAATCCGACATTTTGAGATAAACAAGGTGATCCGCTAGAATTATTAACGCCTTTTCTACTTCTATCGGTTGTTTGTGATTTAAAAGACGATGGCTTTCAGTTTTCCGTGCTAAGTCAGGTAAGATTACGGCAAATTTTAGCGAACCATAATACAATGGACACCATCTTTATAAAAATACCGTCCTAAGTTCTAACTCTCATGATGATACAATCCCCAAATTCCGTCTGTCAGGAACTTCACAATAGTTTAGTGGGATCTCACAGATAAGAAAGTGTATGCTAATGCTTAAAGTTGGCGTGAGGAGTGAAATTAATGAATTTACGCAATAATGCTCTAAAGACCCTTAGAGAAACTAGTCGAACCTTTTATATCCCCATTAGTCGTCTTCCTGGTAGTTTACAGGATGCTGTAGCTTCTGCTTATCTTTGTATGCGGGCGATTGATGAAGTTGAAGATCACCCTGATCTCGATAACTTCACCAAAGCCAAAATTTTGCGACAAATGAGTCTGAATTTGCAAGCTGCTGTAGAAACGTCAGGCATCGAAGACTTTTCTGTGGGATTGGTTCCCTATCATCATTGTTTACCCGATGTCAGTCTTCGGTTAGGACAATGGGCGATGTTAGCCCCTGGAACCATTGCCCCCCGTGTCTGGGATGCCACTGCTTCGATGGCTGATCGCATGGCCTACTGGGCTGAAAATAACTGGACCATTCGCACTAAAGCCCATTTAGACCAATATACCTTTAGTGTTGCCGGTGCAGTGGGACTCTTGTTATCCGACTTATGGGCCTGGTACGATGGCACCCAAACCAGTCGTCAATATGCCATTGGCTTTGGTAGAGGACTACAGGCGGTGAATATTGTACGAAACCATCGAGAAGACTTACGCCGTGGGGTGAATTTTGTGCCTCAAGGTTGGAAAATTGAAGATGTGCATCAATATGCCCGTTATAACCTCAAATTAGCCGATCTCTATACCCAGTCCCTCGGTTCTGGGCCGGCTTTAGATTTTTGTAAAATTCCGTTAGCCTTAGCTCATGGAACCTTAGAAGTCATGGCTTTGGGTAAAGAAAAACTGAGTCGTAGTGATGTGATGGCTTTAGTAGAACAAGTCACCCGTTAAAGTCAGAGTCATCCCCCATAATTATTTTGACTCAATAATTATTTTTATAAGTCTCTCTTCGGAGAGATTATTTTTTTTAGGTGGTGATGCGAATTAACTTATGGCGAGAGGATAAACCCGATTTAATAGAAATGTGGGATTTCGGTACATTAAAGCGTTTAGCCAGAAATTTAATGAGTTCTTGATTAGCTTTGCCGTCTTTATTTGCTAAACTAATAAATTGTAGTTCATCCAGTCAGGGTAACACCGACAAAATAAGGATATGTCATATTTGACTATATTTTTGTGAACTATATTCCCAATTGATTGACATTTGAAGGGAGTGGGGCAAAAACCCGCTTTTTTTATTGTTTGAGCGATGACTCATCCTTTGATTCCCCAAATTATCGATTTAGCAACCCCCATTGTCCAAAAAATGGGGCTAGAAATAGTGGACATGGTCTTCCAAACCAATCAAAGTCCTCCCGTCTTACGAATAGATATTCGTAACCCCCTTAGTGATACCAGTTTAAACGACTGTGAACAAGTGAGTCGTGCCTTAGAAACTGTTTTAGATGAAACCGCCGTTCTGCCTGGGGCCTATGTCCTAGAAATTTCCAGTCCTGGTATTTCTCGAAATTTAAGCAGTGAACGGGACTTTATTGCCTTTAAGGGGTTTACTGTCAACGTGGTCACCGATCCCCCCTATAAGGATAAAAAAGAATGGCAGGGAAGATTACAAGGACGAGATCAAGAAACCGTCTATCTCAATCAGAAAGGACGAGCGATCGCCATTCCTTGTTCTGTCATTACCCAAGTGCAATTAGCAGACTAACCAAAATTGAATACATTTAGGAGGTGTTCTTAATATGTCATTAGTGAGTTTACCGGGGTTAACCCAGATGATCGAAGAAATTAGTCAACGGCATAATTTACCCAAATCAGCCGTTCAAGAAGCGCTCAGAGAAGCTCTAATCAAAGGGTATGAGCGGTTTCGTCGTTCCCAAAATCTTGATCGCCAACAATTTTATGATGAATATTTTGATAACTTTGAGGTAGAACTGGATACCGAAGAAGAAGGATTTCGCATCTTATCCACTAAAAGAATTGTCGAAGAGGTGGAAAATATCGATCATCATATTTCTCTGCAAGAAGTCCAAGAAGTGGCATCGGAGGCACAACTGGGGGACGAAGTGGTGTTAGATGTGACCCCCGAACAAAAAGATTTTGGTCGCATGGCCGCTATTCAAACCAAACAAGTGCTTCTGCAAAAATTACGGGATCAACAGCGTAAACTAATTCAAGAAGAATTTCATGAATTAGAAGGGACTGTTCTCAACGCCAGAGTCCTACGGTTTGAAAGACAAGACATTATCGTGGCGGTACAAAGTGCCTTTGGCCAGCCCGAAGTGGAAGCCATTTTACCCAAACGAGAACAACTCCCCAACGATAATTATCGGGCCAATGCCTCATTTAAAGTGTTACTGAAAAAAGTCAGAGAAGGCTCTCACCGTGGACCTCAATTATTGGTTTCCCGTGGGGCTGCCGGTTTGGTGGTGGATATGTTTTCGGTGGAAGTCCCTGAAATTGAAGAGGATATTGTCCGTATTGTAGCCGTCTCTCGAGAAGCTAACCCCCCGTCCCGTTACGTCGGCCCCAGAACCAAAATTGCCGTGGATACCCTAGAACGGGATGTTGACCCAGTGGGGGCCTGTATTGGGGCAAGAGGATCTCGTATTCAAGCAGTGGTTAACGAACTCAGAGGGGAGAAAATCGATGTCATTCGCTGGTCTCCCGATCCGGCCACCTATATTGCTAACGCGTTGAGTCCGGCCAGAGTGGATGAAGTGGTTCTTTTGAACGCAGAAGAACGTCACGCCCTAGTATTAGTGCCCGAAGATCAACTGAGTTTAGCCATTGGAAAAGAAGGCCAAAACGTTCGTTTAGCAGCCCGTTTAACGGGATGGAAAATTGATATCAAAGATATTGTTCTTTATAAAGCCGAAGCTGAGAAAAGACAATTAGAAGCCCAGCTAGACAACCAAGATGAAGCCACTGAACCAGCAGCCATGACACCAACCATAGAAGAGGAAGATTCCGATCTCAATTCTTTGGAGGAGTTAGATAATTCAACCTTATCGTGAGGAAAACCATCCATTCTGTTTCGGAACCCTGACAACGAGAGAATTTGTGTTCTGTGTCCCAAGCAATTGTCATGAAACCTAATTATCGACGTTGTATTAGTTGTGGCTGTGTTGCTCCCAAAGGAGCATTTTGGCGAATTGTACGAGTCTATCCATCTTGCCAGGTACAATTAGATCAGGGCATGGGCAGATCGGCTTATCTGTGTCCAACCAAAGACTGTTTAACCTTAGCCACCCAAAAAAACCGTTTAGGACGGAGACTTAAAGCCTCTATTCCCGAATCTATCTATCAACAATTATGGGAACGCTTAGGAAAGTCGACCTTAGACCCCTGATTTTTACCCTCATTGTATTAGGAAATTTCGGAAAAAATTTAGAGGCAAAACTCACTATTATCGTTAGCATAGGAGAGAACATTGTTTTCATCATTATGATTACCAAACCTCAAACCCATAGCTCAACCCAAGAGCTTATCTGTCGTCTTTATAGGCGACTCCAACAAGTACAGTAGCCAAAACCTAGTCAGGGGGATAGTGGATGAACAACGCACACAAAGTCAGAATTTACGATTTATCAAAGGAATTGAATTTAGAAAACAAAGACATTTTAGAGATTTGTGGTCAGCTAAATATTGCCGTTAAAAGCCACAGCAGTACCATTACTGAATCAGATGCAGAGCGAATTAAGGGAATGGTGGACAAATATCTTGCTCAACAGGGAACCTCTCACGCCAATGATGGAGGAGCTTCAGGAGATAAAAAACAACAAATTTTGGCTATTCACCATAAACAAGTGCGCCCCCGTCCTCTGTCTCAGAGTTCAGAATCGTCATCAGCTAACTTGAAGTCTCCTCGTCCTCCGGTTCCCCCGAAACCACCAGCCCCTCCCAGCCCACCTCAAAAACCCACTCCCCCCACAGCAGCCGAACCCCCTAAAGGTAGTTCTGAACCCCCCTCTCAACCTTCGACTCCCCCAGAAACCGATCCCTTACCCTCAGAATCACCTGCAGCCAGTCTATTGGAACCCCCTCAATTGCTCAAACCCCCTGTCAAAGAAACGCCAGAACCTTCCCCAAGACCAATCACTAAACCGGTAAAAAATAAGCCGGTTTCTGACGCTAAAAACAAAGGGAAAGCACCCAAAAAAGGACTTAAAAATACCCCTCCTAAACCCAAAGATAAGTCCCCAAAGCCGACCTTATCCAAACCAGAAGCTTCAGATGACCCTCAACCCTCTCAAAAAAATCTCAAAAAGCCCAGTACGGGTAAACCTGATTTAAAACGGCCGGTTTCGCCCCAGGCAGAAGAAGAAAAAACACCCGCCTTGGTGGCTCCCTCGGTGAAGCCAGCCTCGGCTATGGTTGAAGAGGATGAGGATAATGATGATGCTCTCGACACCGCTCTCAAGCCCAAACCTCAATTAAAACGTCCCGCCCCTCCCCGCATCTCGAAGCGGAAAAACTGGGATGAGGAAGAAGACGAACAAGAAGCTAAGGCTAAAAGTAATAAGACATCAAAAGGAAAACGTCGTTTTCAACCCATTGATGATGAGGAAGAAGACTTTGAAACCGAACTCAATAACAACCCTGTTTCCCTTAGTTTGAGTCTATCGACGGCTCGTCCTCCTAAACCGAAGTCTCAAAATAAACCCACCACCAGCACCCAGAAACCCAAAAAACCCACCTTAAAAACGGCTGAGACGAATACCGAGCGAACCCGTTCGGATCGTCGAGAACGAGTCGAAGCTCGTCAGAAGCCAGAAAAAATTGTTCTCGATAGTAACTTAACGGTTAGAGAACTCTCAGAACGACTGGAAATTGCTGAAACGGAAATTATTAAACATCTCTTCTCAAAAGGCATTGCAGTCAATATCACCGAAACCCTCGATCAAGATACGGCCAAAATGGTTACCGAAGCTTTCGGTGTCGAGGTAGAAATTCCCGAAGCCCAATCAGCAGCGACCAAGAGTACGGAAATGCTCGATGAGCGAGATTTGGAAAATCTCCAACGCCGTCCTCCCGTGGTGACTATCATGGGTCACGTAGACCACGGTAAAACCACTTTACTTGACTCCATTCGCAAAACGAAAGTGGCTCAAGGAGAAGCTGGAGGGATTACTCAACACATCGGCGCTTACCATGTGGATATCGAGCATGAAGGGGAAACTCAACAAATTGTCTTCTTAGATACCCCAGGTCACGAAGCTTTCACCGCCATGCGGGCTAGAGGTGCAAGGGTGACGGATATGGCTATTCTCGTTGTAGCGGCTGACGATGGGGTACAACCTCAAACCAGAGAAGCCATTAGTCACGCTCGAGCGGCAGAAGTTCCCATTGTGGTAGCTATTAATAAAATAGATAAACCAGAATCCAACCCCGATCGCATTAAACAAGAACTGTCTGAATTGAGTTTAGTCCCTGAAGAATGGGGCGGTGAAACCATTATGGTTCCGGTGAGTGCGTTAAAAGGGGAAAATCTCGATGAGTTATTGGAAATGCTCGTCTTAGTCTCGGAAGTGGAAGAACTGGTGGCTAATCCTGATCGCCTCGCTAAAGGAACGGTGATCGAAGCTAACCTCGATCGCACCCGAGGACCAGTGGCTACCCTCTTGATTCAAAATGGAACCTTAAGGGTAGGAGACGCGATCGTTGCGGGTTCTGTATTCGGTAAAATTCGAGCGATGATCGACGATCGAGGCCATAAGGTCGAAGAAGCATCCCCCTCGTTTGCCGTAGAAATTTTAGGACTCAATAGTGTTCCGGCGGCAGGGGATGAATTCGACGTTTACCCCACTGAAAAAGAAGCCCGCACGATGGCCGAAACGAATGCGGAAAACCAACGTCAAACCCGTCTGCAACAAGCGATGTCTTCCCGTCGGGTCACCTTAAGTAGTTTATCGGCTCAAGCTCAGGAAGGGGAATTAAAAGAACTTAATCTTATCCTTAAAGCCGATGTTCAAGGGTCTGTCGAAGCGATTTTAGGCTCCCTCGAACAGTTACCTCAAGATGAAGTCCAAATTCGGGTTCTTCTAGCTTCTCCTGGAGAAGTGACGGAAACGGATGTGGATTTAGCGGCCGCCAGTGGTGCGGTGATTATCGGCTTTAATACCACGTTAGCTAGTGGTGCTAGGGCTGCTGCTGACCATGAAGGGGTGGATATCCGTGAATACGATATCATCTACAAACTTTTAGATGATATTGAAGGGGCAATGGAAGGATTACTCGAACCCGAAGAGGTAGAGTCTCCCTTGGGACAAGCTCAAGTTCGGGCTGTGTTCCCTGTAGGCCGCGGTGCTGTGGCTGGCTGTTATGTTCAGTCTGGTAAGGTGGTTCGTAACCGTTATATTCGCGTCCTCAGAGATGACAAGACAGTTTATCAAGGAACCCTAGATTCTCTCAAACGCATCAAAGAAGATGTCCGAGAGGTTAATTCTGGTTATGAATGTGGTATCGGTGTCGATAAATTCAATGACTGGCAAGAAGGCGATATTATCGAAGCCTACGAAATGATCATGAAACGTCGTACCTTAGCCGGAAAATCCAGCTAAACCGCTGGCCTATCCCCATTTAAAAAGCCCCTATGAAGCATAGGGGCTTCAATTTAAGAAGTCAGAAGTTCCTCACTTCGTTCCGGCTCTAGCGAACAGAAGTGTGAAATCAGAAGTGTCAATCGGATTGAAAGGCTATTCCTGGCTTAACTCATTATCATTTTTTGCTGAGGAAGTTCAACAATTGATACGTCTTGTTCCTAGCAAACGCACTTATTATTCGAGAGGTCTGAGGGCTGCAACCATTATTCAATCAGCTTTTTGACCTTCTTTGTAGGCCCCCCAGTATCAAGAGGAATAGTAGAGACCAAAAGGAGTCGGGGGAAACTGAGACCAATTAAATTAATCCCCCACCAAGAGCCAGGAGGTGGGGGATTAATTTATTATCTCAAGCTAACTGGGAAGTTTTTTAACCAAACTTACCTGCAGTAGAAGCGATGAGGAACGCTGCATACGTCAGGATATAACCCACAGTAAAGTGAGCTAAACCGACTAAACGAGCTTGAACGATAGAAAGAGCCACAGGCTTATCTTTCCAACGAACTAAGTTCGCTAATGGTGTGCGTTCATGAGCCCAAACGATGGTTTCGATCAACTCTTGCCAATATCCACGCCAAGAGATGAGGAACATAAACCCAGTTGCCCAAACCAAGTGTCCAAATAAGAACATCCAAGCCCAGACAGAGAGGTTATTAACACCGTAGGGGTTGTAACCGTTGATCAACTGAGCAGAGTTCGCCCAGAGATAGTCACGGAACCAGCCCATAAGGTAGGTGGAGTTTTCGTTGAACTGAGCAACGTTACCAGACCAAACCCCTAAATGCTTCCAATGCCAGTAGAAGGTTAACCAGCCCAAGGTGTTTAACATCCAGAACATAGCGAGGTAGAAAGCGTCCCAAGCAGAGATGTCACAAGTACCACCGCGGCCAGGACCATCACAAGGGAAGGAGTAACCGAAGTCTTTCTTATCGGGCATTAACTTAGAACCCCGTGCATCTAAAGCACCCTTAACTAAGATTAAGGTGGTGGTATGTAAACCAAGGGCAATAGCATGGTGAACTAAGAAGTCACCAGGGCCAATATTTAAGAACAAGGAGTTAGTGCCACTATTGATAGCGTCTAGCCAACCTTGTAAATAAACAGGAGCAACAAAGCCACCAGAAGCTAAACTATCGGGGTTAGATAAGAGAGTATCAAACCCGTACAGTGCTTTACCAGAAGCAGCTTGTACAAATTGAGCAAAAACAGGCTCAATTAAGATTTGCTTTTCAGGGGTTCCAAAAGCAACCACAACATCGTTATGAACGTATAGTCCTAAAGTGTGGAAACCGAGGAACAGAGACACCCAACTTAAGTGGGAAATAATGGCCTCTTTGTGTTCTAGCATCCGCGCTAACACGTTATCTTTATTCGCTTCGGGATCGTAGTCACGAACGAAGAAGATAGCACCGTGAGCAAAAGCACCGACCATCAAGAAGCCAGCAATGTACTGGTGATGGGTGTAGAGTGCGGCTTGGGTGGTGTAGTCCTTAGCGATGAAAGCGTAGGATGGTAAGGAATACATATGCTGTGCCACCAAGGAGGTAACAACCCCTAAACAAGCCAACGCTAAACCGAGTTGGAAGTGCAGAGAGTTGTTAACGGTGTCATACATATTTTTATGACCTTCACCCAATTTGCCACTGGGGGGCTTGTGGGTGTTGAGGATTTCTTTGATGCTGTGACCAATACCCCAGTTCGTCCGGTACATATGACCAGCGATGATGAAGATTACCGCGATCGCCAAGTGGTGATGGGCAATATCCGTCAGCCATAAGGACTCGGTTTGGGGATGGAAACCACCTAAGAAGGTCAAAATTGCAGTTCCTGCACCGTTTGCGGTTCCGAACACATGACTAGCGGTGTCGGGGTTCTCAGCGTACACACCCCAGTTACCGGTGAAGAAGGGTAATAACCCAGCCGGATGAGGGGGAGTGGATAAGAAGTTGTCCCAACCAACGTGCTGTCCGCGAGCTTCGGGAATCGCAACGTGAACTAAGTGTCCAGTCCAAGCTAAGGAGCTAACCCCAAATAAACCAGCTAAGTGATGGTTTAAGCGAGACTCAGCATTTTTAAACCAAGCTAAATTAGGACGGAACTTAGGTTGTAGGTGCAACCAACCAGCGAATAAGAACAGGGAGGACAAAATCAAGAGGAAAATAGACCCTTGATAAAGATCACCATTTGTTCTCATACCGATGGTGTAGAACCAGTGGTACACCCCAGAATAAGCGATGTCCACAGGAGCAGACGCACCTGCTTGGGTAAAGGCATCAATTGCCCCTTGACCAAAGTGAGGGTCCCAGATCGCATGGGCGATGGGACGAATGTTGAGGGGATCGGTAATCCACTGTTCGAAGTTACCTTGCCAGGCCACGTGGAAGAGGGTGCCGGAGGTCCACAAGAAGATGATGGCGATATGACCAAAGTGGGAGGCAAAAATCTTTTGGTAGAGATTTTCCTCGGTCATCCCATCATGGGTTTCAAAATCGTGGGCCGTGGCGATCCCGTACCAGATCCGACGAGTGGTGGGATCTTGAGCGAGGTCCTGGCTAAATTTTGGAAATTTAGTTGCCATAGCTTTTTAGGAAATTCTCCTCTCTAAAACAATGAGGCTGATGCTCATTTCCTGATGTCATTAGTCCTTGTCGTAAACGACAGGAGGGGAAAAACGGTTTGTGTCCCGTCTTTATCTTAAAAGATAGAGGATAAAGGACAGAAGGGAAGAGGGTCTTCCTTGTCCTTTTACCCTAGATTAGCCAATTGATAGGCTTCTTGCCAGGAAGAATGCCCAGGTGGTAACAATTCCTCCTAACAGGTAGTGAGCTACACCGACAGCCCGACCTTGAATAATACTCAAAGCGCGGGGTTGAATCGAAGGTGCCACTTTTAACTTGTTATGAGCCCAAACAATAGACTCAATCAGTTCTTGCCAGTAGCCCCGTCCACTGAAGAGGAACATTAAGCTAAAGGCGAAGATGAAGTGACCGGCTAAGAACATGATGCCATAGGCGGATAAAGCAGAACCGTAGGAGTTAATTACGTTAGCTGCTTGCGCCCAGAGGAAGTCTCGGAGCCAACCATTAATGGTAATGGCACTTTGAGCAAAGTTTCCGCCCGTGACGTGAGCGACGGAACCATCGGAAGCTACACTTCCCCAGACATCAGACTGCATTTTCCAACTGAAGTGGAAGATGACGATAGATAAGGAGTTGTACATCCAGAATAATCCGAGGAATACGTGATCCCAGCCGGATACTTGGCAAGTACCACCCCGTCCCGGACCATCACAGGGGAAACGGAAGCCCAGTTCACTCTTATCGGGGATAAGGCGAGAACTACGAGCGTAAAGAACCCCTTTGAGAAGAATAAGGGCGGTTACGTGGATGGTGAAAGCATGGATATGGTGAACCATGAAATCAGCCGTTCCTAAGGTGATGGGCATCATGGCCACTTTGTTGGCAACGGCTATGGTGTCACCCCCGAAGGCATAACTAGCAGTCGCTAACGCATGGGGCGCAGTGCCACCAGGAGCTAAGGTATGAATGTTTTGTACCCATTGAGCAAAAATGGGTTGCAGTTGGATGGCCGTATCCGAGAACATATCTTGAGGACGACCTAATGCTCGCATGGTGTCATTGTGAATGTAGAGTCCGAAGCTATGGAAGCCAAGGAAAATACAAACCCAGTTGAGATGGGAAATAACCGCATCCCGATGACGAAGCATACGATCTAAGAGGTTGTTAACGTTCTTAGCTGGATCGTAATCCCGAACCATGAAGATCGCTGCGTGAGCGCCAGCCCCTACGATTAAGAACCCACCAATCCACATATGATGCGTGAATAGCGATAATTGGGTTCCGTAGTCGATCGCTTGGTACGGATAGGGTGGCATGGCGTACATATGGTGGGCCACAATAATGGTTAATGACCCCAACAGTGCCAAGTTAATGGCTAATTGAGCGTGCCAAGAGGTGGTCAGGATTTCATAGAGTCCTTTGTGACCTTCTCCTGTGAACGGACCTTTGTGCGCCTCTAGAATTTCTTTCATGCTGTGGCCAATGCCCCAATTGGTGCGGTACATATGACCAGCAATGATGAAGAGAACTGCGATCGCCAAGTGATGGTGCGCTGTATCCGATAGCCACAAACCACCAGTTACGGGGTTCAGTCCACCTTTGAAGGTTAAGAAGTCTGAATAAACTCCCCAGTTTAAGGTGAAGAAGGGGGTTAGCCCTTGGGCAAAACTTGGATACAACTCGGCCATTTTACTGGCATCGAGAAATTCATGGGGTAAAGGAATATCCCCAGGGGCAACGCCTGCATCCAACAGTTTATTCACTGGCAAGGAAACGTGGATTTGGTGACCCGCCCAAGAGAGGGAGCCTAATCCTAGTAATCCTGCTAGGTGATGGTTCATCATGGATTCCACATTTTGGAACCACTCCAACTTGGGAGCTTTTTTGTGGTAATGAAACCATCCAGCGAACAACATTAAACCAGCCATGACTAAGCCACCGATGGCGGTGCAGTATAGCTGGTAGCTGTTGGTGTAACCAGACGCTCTCCAGAGATAAAACAGACCAGAGGTGATCTGAATACCGTGGAAACCGCCACCTACATCGCCGTTTAAAATCCCTTGACCCACAATGGGCCAAACCACTTGGGCGCTAGGTTTAATGGCGGTTGGGTTGCTTAACCAAGCTTCATAGTTAGAAAATTTTGCGCCATGAAAATACATGCCGCTTAGCCAGACAAAGATGACGGCTAAATGACCGAAGTGCGCGCTAAAGATTTTTCGCGAAACATCTTCTAAGTCACTGGTTTGACTATCAAAATCGTGTGCGTCGGCATGAAGGTTCCAAATCCAAGTGGTGGTTTTGGGACCTCTAGCCAAGGTACGGTCGAAGTGTCCTGGTTTGCCCCATTTCTCAAAAGAGGTAGGGACTGGATCGTTATCAACCGTTACCTTAGCCTTTGCCTCAGTAACGTCTGCCATGAGGGTTCTCCTCTCTCGACAATAAACTTTAGGGTTTTCCTATTGAGGACAGTGTAATAGAAGATTAGCAAAAATAGGATATTTTGCTTCTCTTGTGATTGCGTTTAATATGCCCGCTTTAATTAGGTTTTAGGCAAAGCATCAGTAATAGATGATAAGTCTTAGACCTCTTTTCTGTTGAGGAAGCTTAACAATAATTAAAATTAGGCTCATTCTTGATGGATACTTGATTATGGCAACAATAGAAAGCGGCATAAAGTCAAGTTTTTTTGCTGTTTATTCACAAAAAGTAATATATAAAAATATTTTTTTAACAAAATGTTGACATTTGTGATATTTTGAGGACAAGCTTTCAGTTTCCGAAGAAACAAAACAGGTTAAAAATCTTTGCTATTTTGTCTTTGATTATCATTTACATTCATCAATAAACTGAGTTCGGAGTTCGGAGGTTTGTTAAGCCAATCAGTACAGATTTCTTAACAAAGTGCTGTTGACTTTACTGAGTCAAGAAAATTTTAGCAAGCTAAACTTGCCATTTTTTAGGTAGATCTGCTATAGTTAGGTATCAGGGAAGGCGAATTAATTGGTAGAGGTTACTTCCCTTTTTCATTAATTCAACAAAAACTTCTTAATAGCCACAGCTACTCCGTCATTTTCCACATCAGAAGTAACCCATTGACTGACTTGCTTAACTTGCTTAGGTGCGTTGCCCATCGCAATACTTAATCCTGCATATTCTAACATTTCTAAATCGTTAAAATTATCACCAATAGCCATCACTTGCTCAGAGGTTATTCCTAACAATTCTTCTGCTAAAAAACGGACTCCAAAGCCTTTACTTGCTTGGGGATGAGTTGCTTCAAAATAAATAGGGGTTGACTGGGTTAAATAAAGTGTTTCACGGGGATAAATTTGTTGTAAACTTAATAATAAATCACCGATAGAATTAGGTTCTCCAATGGCTAAAATTTTAGTCGTTTCTTGTTCTAAAATAGAGCGTAAATCTTCCACTAAAACAGGTTCAATGCCTGAGCGTTGCCGATAAATTTTAGTCTTTTCTGTAATTTCTTGTACATACAAACGATCATCAATATAACAATGAATTTCTAGTTTATTTAACCAGTCAGGTTGCTGAAAATAATCAAATAATTGATAAGCTATATCAGAACTCACAGGAAAATGATGATGACGAACTCCCGTTAAAGGACATTGAATCCAAGCCCCATTATAGGCAACAATCGGTAAATCAGAAGCGATTAACTCATGAAACCGCTTAGCAGAATAATACATTCTTCCCGTTGCTAACGCTACCCGAATTCCTTGACGTTGGGCTAATTTTATCGCTTGTTTAACTTCCTCACTAACTGTATTGGATTTGCCCGCAATCGTATCATCAATATCCAAAACTAAAAGACGAATATCCATAGTTAATCTACAAAAAAATAATTATTATAAAGAAAAAAAAGAGGCGAAACTTCGCCCCCTTTAGGATTTCTTAAATCACTGTCCCATCTGGGATAACAGCATTTTTGCATACGACAACAATGCCATTGCGAATATAGAACCCGTCATCTTCACGATTGGATTCTTCTATATTTTCTTTGTTAACAATGGTGACATTTTGACCAATGCGTGCATTTTTATCTATGATTGCCCGTCTGATGGTGCTACCTTTGCCAATACCTACAGGAATTTTACCTTCATCCACCAAAGACTGACGAGTATCCAAAGACTCATAATAATCTGCGCCCATCAGCAAAGAATCTTCCACCACACAATCCGTTTCAATGCGACTACGAATCCCTAAAACCGAGTTATGGATGCGACAATCTTTGATCATACACCCTTCACTAATCATCGATTCGGTAATATTGCAATTGAGGACTTTGGTGGGGGGTAAATTACGCGCACGGGTGTAAATCGGAGACTTTTCATTATAGAAGCTAAAACGAGGTCTTGGCTGACGGTTAAGAGCCAAATTCGCCTCATAAAACGCTTCTATGGTTCCAATATCTTCCCAGTACCCTTTAAATAGATACGCTTGGAGATTATAGTCTTTAGCTGCACCAGGAATAATTTCCTTACCAAAATCCGTTTGTTCAGGATTATTGGTCAATAAATCGGTCAATGCTTTTTTATTAAAGACGTAAATCCCCATAGATGCAATATAAGGGCTGTCTTTGGCTTGTTCGGGGTTTAAGCCTAAAATGGAGGTATCTACCTGCATTTGCTTTAATTCGTCCCCTTTGGGTTTCTCAGAAAAGTCGACAATACGGCCACTGTCATCAATTTTCATTAACCCGAAGCTAGATGCCCGTTTTTCATCAATAGGAACTACGGATAAGGTAATATCGGCACCGGTTTCCCGATGTCGTCTGACAAAATCACTATAGTCCATACGATAGAGATGGTCACCAGACAAGATTAAATATTCATCTGCATCCCATTCCTCAAATAACCAGAGATACTGACGCACAGCATCGGCTGTTCCTTGGAACCAACTCGGATTTTCCGTTGTCTGTTGCGCTGCCAAAACTTCTACAAAGCCATCGTGAAAGCCTGTAAAATTATAGGTGCGTGTCAGATGTCGATTCAACGAAGCAGAGTTAAATTGAGTTAAAACGTAGATTTTGAGTATTTCTGCGTTAATACAATTACTAACGGGAATATCAATTAAACGGTATTTCCCTGCAAGGGGAACGGCGGGTTTGGCCCGTAACTTGGTTAAGGGATATAAGCGCGTACCTGCGCCTCCGCCGAGTATGATTGCTAGAACTTTCTTCACAAGATAACCTCGCGATTGCCTGTTACACCTCTCCACTAAAGTTTAGGACTGAGGGGGACATATGGGAAGTGGTTAAGAGTTTGGGGTTGGAGGTTTCGAGTTTGGGAGATGTGGGAAGTGTGGGGAGTATGGGAAAAATTTGTACTTTCTTTAACGTGAGTTCGACGAAAACTGAAGCGCAATAGAATACTTTTGTTAGAATTTTTATTAGAACTAAGATAAAACATAGACTTTTATGGCTTTTGATAAATTAAATTTGGGTCTTGCTATTCTTGGGGCGATCATCGGAATAGCTGGCTTAGGTTATACCATCTATAGCGATCCTCCCAAGGTATTTATTTTGGATAAAAAAAGCCGTTTTTACTGTGAATTGCAACCCGATCCTATGAAGGGAGGCGAGGTTTGGTCGGTTATTTATCGTCATAATAAGGGGAGAAAACCCTGGTTAAGAATGGTTCGCTCAATGGGGGATGGTTGGGACACTCAGAGACGATGTGATGACATTGCTAGGCGGTTAGATATATATCGTGAGGATGGGTTAATAGAATTTAATTACCGTACTGATCCCAATACCCCTAAACAGTATGTCATTTGCGCTAAAACAAAAGTGAGTGGGGATAATTGCCCTATTATCTTGACGTTGATGCCTGATGATAACCCTTATGAAGCACTCAGGGAAGTAGCGGGGGCTTTATTACCAGGGAGTTTACCGAGTTATCAATGTAATGATCTCCAAAACTGCCCACCTCTTCAACCTTTTACCATTACCCTAGAAGATCAACTGTGAATAAAATCAGAAGTTTTTAGTTTAATTATTTGCTTGATTAAGTTTTTCCAGTAATCTTCTTTTATTGTTAATAGCGAAGTTATGATCAGAATCAATTTCAAGAGCTTTATTATAAGATTTTAATGCCTCTTCATAGCGTTCTAGTTTTTCTGACGCATAACCGCGATTATTCCAAGCCCAAGCATAATTAGGGTCAATTTCAATGGCTTTATTGTAGGAGTTTATTGCCTCTTCATAACGTTCTAGTCTCTTTAATGCAACACCTCGACCATACCAAGAATACTTAGAATTAGGATCAATTTCAAGAGCTTGATCATAAGACTTTATTGCTTCTGTATATTGTTCATTTTCTCGTAAGCGATCACCTTCTAGGGAAGTAAGAATAGAAGACTCATGAGCCAGATAAGTTTCAATGGGAATGCCCCATTTAAAATGATTAATGCGTTGTGAACGTCGAGAAATTTCGTCAATCTTTGTCTTTTGTTCAATAGACAAACTACTTTGCTGACTTCTAGCCAAACTAACAATTTCTACATCCGTTTTACCATGAACAGCAACCACCTTACCCCATTGATTAATCAACGGTGCGCCACTCATTCCGCCTACTGTTGTCATATCATAGGAGATAGCATAACCTTCTGGTAGAGGGGGATCTTCAATGTTACTCACTTCTCCCTTTGAAGATTGTAATACCAGTCTTGCTTCCCCTTCCCGTGTCGGATAACCCACCATCAACACGGTATCGAATAGCTTTATCGGATGAGAATTATTTAATTTTATAGCAGTATAGGGACAGTTTTCTTCTCCATCAACTGAAAACGAAATCACTGCTAAATCTTTACCCGATATTTCCTGAATATTGCTTGTACTAAACCACTTTTGATCAACATGCGGTCTTATTTTAATCTGTTGGCTTGACCTTACCACATGAGCGGCCGTTAACACAGAACATTGTCCCTCAAGTTTGACAAAAAATCCTGTTCCATGCCCTTTTTTATCCCCATAGGAGATTAAAACAACACTGTTTTTAGTTTCTTGAATAATGTCATTGAAAGATTGAGTTTTAGTTGCACTAACAATGTTATCGAAAAGCCTACGTTGACACCCTGCTAAGAGCAGAAGTATCAAACCAGAAGTTAAGAAACTGTGCTGAAGTGCCATCGTTATGTCCAGGGAGTTTTTAAACCGCTACTTCTATTATAGAATGCTTCTCATGAAATATACTTGCATTACGTCATAAGTAGCTAGGTAAGAATCAACATTATTTATAATTAAATTTGTCTAGCTACTGATCTTATTATGGCAACAGATAAAGCAGAAAGAAGAAAAGCTTATCAACAATTGGAAAGAGATCGCAATCAATTATATCAATACATGGGTCGTATTGCTGCTGCACAATCTAACTTTTATGAAGTTCAAGCTGACTATTATCATCAGTTAGCTACGTTATCAGAAAGACAGACAACTTTTGAGGAGAAACAGATATCTCTTGAAGAAAAACAGACAAAACTTGAAGAAAGATATATAGAACTTCAAGAAAAAATTAGTCAGCAACAAGAACATATTAAGCAACAACACGCTGAAATTATTGAAATTTTAAATTACTTAAAAAAGTCTTCAAATTAATCATTATGTTGAAGTTAAAATACTTAATTGTTTTTCTTGCAGTGATCGCATTACCTTTACTATTGTTGGGTTTCGTTCCTTTACCCAACCTACTCGCGTTGGCGATCGCACTATTGTTGGGTTTCGTTCCTCTACCCAACCTACGCGCTGCCCACACTACCACAATTAAATCATGTTAATTGGTGTTAGGGGTTAAAATAATTAACTGTTTTTCTTGCAGCGATCGCACAATTTCTAAATCAACAGAAACCTTTGATAAAATGTCTTTAACGGTTAAGTTTCCATCACAATGTTGCATAAAATTATATTCAGCATCGCTTAATGTAATGGGACGATAATCGTAATTCAATAAACTTTGACTTGGCCAACCATGTAAACAAGGATGAGTTTCAGGAATCGCAGTTAATAAGGTTTCATCCTCTGACCAATTTATTTTTATTAAAGGGGGTTTTCCTAAGAAAAATTCATAGTGAGTAATGTTTTCTGGATCGAGTAATTCTATTAATCGATATCGTTGGCGATCGCTTAATTTTTCTCCCCGTTTGATCAGTTCTTCTGATTCTCCAATTAACCGATCTAATTGCCAATATTGAGGGTTAGAAAAACCGATAAATTCGAGTCCAGATGCTTCAATTAATTCAAATAAAGTGTCGATATTATAATCCGTTTCTTGAGGATGAACATACATATCCGCAAAGGATTCATCCCGATGATTTTCTAATGACCATCTTTCTTTTTCTCGCTTGACAATTCGGTTATTTTCTGGTAATAATTCAAACAGTTTTCGACCCACGAAAACCCCATCTTTGTAGTCCCCTTTGGTTTCGGTTTGTAGGAGAGAAATGGCTTTCTGCATCAGTTGAATTTCCCATCTTCCTAACTCTGCATAGACGAAAATATGGAAGATTCCACCAGGGGCTAATTTTTGGGATAAGGCTTTAATTCCTGCGATGGGATTGGGTAAATGATGCAACACCCCCACACAGTTAATTAAATCAAATTCTCCTTCAATTTGATCAGCATTTTCTAAGGGTAAATGATGGAAAGAAATAGGATAATTATGGTTAGTTGCAACCCCTGACTGTTGACAGCGTTGTTGAGCAATTTCTAAGGCTTTTTCGCTGATATCAATACCAACAATTTCAGCGTGAGGATTGAGTAATATTAAGTATTCTGTTCCTACTCCTGTACCACATCCTGCGTCTAAAATGCGGATGTTTTCTGTGGCGGGTTTTCTCCCTGTACAAAAGTTATAAGCAGCAATCCAATTCCATCGCCAATTATACCCTGGTGGTGGTTCATTTAATAAGGGTTCGGGGGGAAAGGGATAGGTATTATATAGTTGTTGAACGGCTGCACTTTCGGGAGAAAATTTAGTCATATAATTAGCCAAAAAAGCGAATTAAACTATTAAACTTATACCAATTCTTGAAAATAGTTAGAGAGATAGAGTATGATCATCACAAATGTAGCGTTAAGGTCATGAAACAATCTCTGAGTTTATGGTAGATTGCTTCGGGAGGTTTTTAGCTACAATTAAAGTCTACTGTTTATATTAACCCTCGCAATGACAAATTAAGTCTCTAGTTAGCTTGAAGAATTGGTATTAATTCATACTTAGCCATTATCCCATTAAATGATCTTGACAATCTGATTAAAATATTAAGATATGCTTAATCATCAATTTAATTTTCATTCTTCCCAGATACCGAGTTCTTTTAACCCATTTCGTAAATTTTCGGCTGCTACTTGATTATTTTGCACTTCATATAAACTAATTGCTTTTTTAAATGCTTCGGAACTTTCGGGTAGTTTCTTCAACTTAAATAAAAGAACACCCAAATTTTGATAAGCTGCTGCATAATTGGGACTTAAAGAGATTAATTTTTCATAAATCGCCACCGCATCCGCTAATCTTCCCATTGCGCTCAAAGTCATGGCAAAGTTATAATAACCAGTGATAAAACTAGGATCAATTTTTAGGGTAGTTTCGTAAGCTTGGGCTGCATTTTTATAATCTCCCATACTTTGTAATACCACACCAAGATTATTATATGCCCCTAATTTTAAAGGTGCCATAATTGATTGCTCAACGGCCTTTTGATAGTGTTTAATAGCCTTTTCTTTTTCTTGTTGTTTGCTGTGGAGATTTCCTAGGTGATAATGAAGTTCGTATAAAACATGAATATCGGCTTTATTAGATTTTAAGCCCTGTTTAAATAATTTGATGGCTTGCTTATCCTTACCAATTTGAGCATATAAAGCCCCCAATTTACTACAAGTATAGGGATCATTGGGATGTTCTTTTATAAATTGTTCCATCGCTTTTTGGGCGCGATTAAACTTATCTAAAGAAGTAATTGATCCTGGGGTATAACCGTAATGAAACACGGTAATCGCCGGAAGATCAACAATTTTCCAATGATTTTCTTTTTTGAGTAATTCACTCACACTATCATCAATAATAGCGTGATAAGGACGGGAAAAACTGACTTCTGGATGTTTACGAAATAGGCGAGAGACTAGGGAATAAGGGGACTGAGATGAGCCAATTTCTTGACGGACTAAATTGACGACTAAATTTTCGTCTTTTTCGATAGCTTCTTTAAGTTGCGGGGCAACTTTTTTATTTAAAATTTCATCAGCATCTAAAACTAAAACCCAGTCTCCTGTTACATATTTTAAGGCTTCATTCCTTGCCTCTGCAAAATTATCACCCCATTCATAGGTTTCTACATTTGCGCCAAATTGTTGAGCAATTTCGACCGTTTTATCCGTTGATCCTGTATCCAGAATTACCATTTCGTCAACAACATTCTGGACACTTTCTAAACATTTAGATAGGGTTTCTTGTTCGTTTTTGACAATCATGCAGAGGCTTAATTTTGTCATAAGGACTCCCAATATTTTTACTTCTTACGTTGAGGAAAGCGATCAATTTTCGCAATACCATAAAAGATTAATTCTTTCTTACGGATACGAATGCGATCCACTTTTAATTGTGTGCCATCTAAGGCAAATTTATCTAAGTCTAGCAAGTTATTCACATGATCAATCAAAGCTTTTCCTAAATTTTTTGCTTTCTCATCCCCTTTATAGGTGACATTCATAAATTGAATTTTACGGCGTTCTAATACTTCCACTTCAGATGTCATATCCAGGTTAACGGTTTCACCCGTTTTCCCTAGTTGAATTTGACTTCTGAGGGTTAAGGATTTATCTTCATTAACGAGCATTTCTGTTTTTTGGAAGTTTAACGCCTGTCCTTCGTATTGCAGACGTTGTAACTTTTCAACGACAAAGGGAGTATTAAACGAAGTGGTCAAGTCTTCTTCGGTGAGAACAACTCGCATAGTTGCTTGAGTGGGTTGTCTCAGTTTGACTTTTCCTTGGAAAACAGCACTAAAATCAATGGATACTGCCTGTACATACAGTTCCATTCCTTCTATGCGTAAACCGTTGTACATCAGCATTCCGTTGCCAATGAAGTCAAACCCGTCCACACTGCCTTGTAATAACTTGGCAACGGGTTCGGCCCTGACCATCGCTTCTATTTTACCTGTTCGCTTGAATAAAGCCGCGATCGCGCTACTAACGGCTTTACTGACGATTTGATCGCCACCTTGATTGGGAAAAGGAAGGGTTCCAAACACAACTGCTGTCATTATCCATTACTGGGTTGTACGTTTCTTGATCTTAACATTAAGAAATATTAAGTGCTGTAACATTTCTTTATATTTTCCATTAAATATGAAAAATCATAGATATAAATCGATTCATACAATTTACTTAAGTCTAGGTTCAGGTTAGTAGTATTGAACCGATTAAGTACCTTAAATTTATCCTAAATTTGCGCTCTTGTCACAAAAATGAACGTTAAGATTGTGAAATATGAGGGATTCTGCACAATAGGATAGTGGGGCAATTGGTCATGACAAACTTAAGGTTTACCCAATCAATTATATTATTAACAGTAATGGTTGTTAGTAGCGGTATTGGCTCAAATGCTAACGCACAGGCTAATCAACAAGATGAAATTCGTTATGTTCAAGAAGCAGTAAAAGTTATGTATGAACAAAATCGAAATCGATCTTTTACTGTCCAAGAATTGCTAGAAGATGGTTATGCAATGTGTCAAAGAATTGCTAATAGTGATCCCTTAGAAAATTTAGCAGAGGATTTAATTCGTTCAGGGTTAGGAGTGGGAGGAAGTCGTCCTCAAGATGATCCTGAAATGATGAGAGTTGCTCAACGGTACCTTTGTAATAATTAGTCAATCTGATACAGTTAAGTACCTCAACTAAGTTCTAGTATGAATACTGAATTTAGTTGTTTTTTTTATGTATGATTTTAGGTAAATACGTAATATTTTTTGATTTTAATACCCTACTCCGAGATATTAACTAAGTAATTTATGCTTAAATTTAAGTAATTTTACTCCTGACGTTTGATTCAAAATGATTATACTTGTTGATCTCTTTATATAATCTTGATAAAACTTGTTAGCTAGAAAAGGAGAAAATAACTCAGTAGATACTTGCAGGTCTTAAAAAAAAATGATAAATTGTTGTCTGTAGATATATAGACAATATTTAATCAGTTACTCTTATGAACCTCACTCAACTTTTACCCCTTATCAAAAAAAATAACCCCAATTCTGGTGCAACTTTGCTAGAAGTAGTATTAGGAACTTCTTTAATGTCTTTCGTTGTTGGTATTGCCGGATTTGGATTAGTCAATATTTTATCTGTGGATCAAAAAGCATCAGCCAAAGGGGAAATACAATATAATTCCAATCGAGCTTTAGAATTTATTACAGACGAAATAAAACTCGCAAGAAGAATTGAGTCTGATGCTGTTGCGGCCTTAGCTGAAGCTCCTGACTTTACCCTTCCTGATGGGGCAAAACCTATTGTCGTTATTCAAGTTCCTGAGGTTTCTCAACGAATTATTTACTATATAAAACCAGCCAAAGATATTTGGAAAGGACCTCATGTTATCGAGCGATGGGGACCGGCTTTTAATGAGGACGGACAACATGATGAAGCAGAAATTAATAAACCTGAAACTTGGCAATCTCATGTCTTAATTGATAGTATTGATAACACAGCACAAACCCCCGATTGTCCTCCTGATTGGCAACCCAGTAATGTTGACGCAACTCAAGGATTTAACGCTTGTGTTAACCTCAACGAAAAACTGGTCCAACTTCATCTAGCTACCACTGCTGATAATAAGACTTGGCACGAAAATGTTAATTATGAGGTTGAAACAACAGCATTTGCTAGAAGTAACATAACCTACGGTTTTAATGACGATACGCCCATATTTAGTGTTAATAATAATAAATTAGAGAATAAAGAACCTGCGACTGTTAAATTTGAAGTTTTAGGGGGTCAGATTACTTGTGGTGCTGGAGGGGTCGAAATTCCTGTGAAGACCAATCTTTATATCAATGGAATCCAACATAATTGGGATACTAATTCTTCCTTAACCTTAACGAATCAAGCAGCAGGAACGACCTTTGATGTCGAATCAATTTCAGGTGATGGATCAACTTGTGGAGGTGCAGGAATGACCGTGTCTACCGCTAATTCTAATACATCGCAAGTTGTAGTTTTACTAAATGGTGATCGCGTTCCCGATATTACCCCTTTTGCTAATCAAAATACCATTGATTCCTTTTTACAGAAATACGTTGAAAATGGAAAAGTAAAAATTGCTAATAATGAGGCCATCTATTTATTTGAATTAGGAACAAAGAGTCAAAATAGTTCAGCGTTTGATTTACAAGATAATGTAGTCTTAGCAACGGTTGAAAAGTCTAATTAATGCTCTTCCCCTGCGTGATAAGAACTACGAACTAACGGACCAGAACGCACATGAGAAAAACCCAGAGAACGAGCAAGATTGCCTAATTTCTCAAATTCTTCAGGAGTCCAATATTTCTGGACTGGAAGATGAGCGAAAGAAGGACGCATATACTGTCCTAACGTTAAGCGATCGCATTTTATCTGTCTCAAGTCTTTTAACGTTGCAATAATTTCTGCTTCTGTTTCCCCGTGACCTAACATTAATCCTGATTTTGTCGGAATGGTGGGGTCTATTTCTTTGACCCAGCGTAACACATCTAGCGATCGCTCGTATTTTGCGCCTCGTCTAACCGAACCCTGCAAACGTTGCACTGTTTCGACATTATGATTGTAGCAAGCGGGTTTAGCAGCAACAACCGTAGAAACCCGTTGTTTTTGACTTATTTTTCTTTCTTTCCCTCCCCAAAAGTCCGGGGTTAAGACTTCGATCTGAGTTTGGGGGTTAAGGGTACGAATAGCAGTCATGGTGTTAACGAACCATTGGGACCCACCGTCTTCTAAATCATCCCGTGCAACGGAAGTCAGAACAACATAGCTTAGTCCTAATAATTTAACCGATTCTGCCACTTTGTGGGGTTCTTGGGGGTCGAGGTTCATGGGTGCATGACCTTTATCCACTTGACAAAATGCACAGGAACGGGTGCAAGTTGGCCCCATTAATAGAAATGTCGCTGTTTTTTTACTGTAACATTCTCCCCGATTGGGACAACGGCCTTCTTCACAAATGGTATGAATTTTTCGAGTTTTTATGATTTTTTCAACGGTAGACAGTTCACTTGCTTTCCCTATGGGACGTTTTAACCAAGAGGGAATTGGAGTAATATTTCTATCGTTTTTTAGAGAATTTTTAGTCATTATCTATAGGGTAAAAATAAATATTTTTTTATTATCCGTTTTTGATTATCTGTTGTCAATGATTTCGAGAGTAGATGAGTTCTGATCATTTTTTTTATTTATTCCCATGCTTCAAATTCTTCCATCCAATGATTAATAATGGTAGTAAGTTGAGTCCGTCTATTTTCAAAATTAGCAGCTATCCAAATAAAGATCAATCCTAGCAATAAACCTATCATCCATTTTAACAGAGGATAAATAAAACTAATAATAACTAATTGATAAAAAGCAGTAATTAAAAAAGTAAGGGTTCCGATAAATAAAAAAGCACGAGTTTTTAATCCTAAACCAGCAACAATTAAAATCAGTCCTAGTAACCCTGGAATCATACCAGTTTCTCTATAAAATAGAAAGGAAACCGTACACAAAATTCCTGTGGCAAGAAGACGAATAGAATGTCGAAGTGATTTCCCTTCTTCTCTTTGACAATAGGGTTCAATGATTATAATTAATAAAAGCGATGCACACAATAAACTTGAATATAGTAAGGGAGATAGTTGCCTGATTATACTGATGTCATTATAAACCGCAATATTTAATAACAGTAAACTCGGATAAAATAAACGAGGTTTATTAGATAGTTTAGAAAGAACTCCATAACAAATAGAAGCAATTATCAAAGTTATAAAATTAAAGCAACTTAAAACTCCCACTAAAGGTAAGCTGAAAGCTAATAGATTCCAGGGTCTTTTTGACCATCCCCATTGTCCCCAAGGGAGAGTATAAATTAAAATACTCAATAAAGAAAGGATAGAACCTATGACCTGTTCTAAGAAGAAATAAGAGAAAGTTAACATACTATAGACAGCAAGTACTCCCCCTTCTAAAAATCCTAGATAGACCCAAATTTCTCCTTGTCTTTTATCTAGGAAGTTTCTCCCTTCTAGAATAGCATATTGTGCTAAAAATAGGCCACCACTTAAACCTATTATTTGTTGTGATATCATAGGATCTAATAAAGAAATACCCAAGAAAATACTTCCTACTATCCAATGTATATGAGCAATTCTTTTTAATTCTTTTAGAGTCAAATAAAGATAGGCAGATAACCAAGGAGAAGACAGACGATAAACATACATGATTGTAGTTGACAATGCAGCTATACTAATACATTTATCTCCCCAAGATAAATGATTAATTTGATAGAATAAAAGTTCATATGTAGATAAAGAAATAATAAAAAATCCCAAATAAGTAAGGAATTTGAATTGTTGTTTTCTTCGTCCAACTCCAATAATAATTAAGCCAAAACCAAGAGAAGTTAATCCTGTAAGACTATTAAATAAATTCCAACGTAATGCTGTTCCTAATGCTCCATATAACATAGGTAAAATGTGTAAACTACTTAAAAAGTGTTCTTCTCCCCGTCTTTTTTGCCACCATTCGCCAAGAATTTGTAATAAAAATCCTAAAATAACGTTAACACAAGCTAATAGTATTAAAGATTGATTTAACTGAACTGTAAGATTAACAGCAAATAATTCTAAAGTCCATCCCAATGTATAAAACATCAAATTATTGGGCTGTTTTTTAGTGCGATAAAAAATTGCTAAAAATAAAATACCGATACCGATAATAATTGTGAGCGAAGGATTAACATAATTTCCATAAATAGCAACAGAATATAATGTTAAAGTCGTTAATAGAAAGCCACAGATAATCATTCCCCATGTATCACACCCTCTTGTATAAATGTTAGCTAAGGTTTGAGACTTTGGCTTTAAATAACTCCAAACTAACCAGAGAACAATTAAGGTTAAACTATCGCTTACTATCCAGAGAGGAATTTTCGAGAATTGTATCATCTCTGTGACTTTTAAAAGTATAACCGAACGACAGAAGATTGCCATACCAACGGTTAAAAATGCTGTCAAAAAATTAGGTAATAGATAACTATTAGTAAATAATAATACAGTGCCTACTATTGAGGTAATAATTTTTGTTATTAAAGAATCGGGAGTTGAAACTTGTATCATTAAAATGATAATGATATTAAACCATAGTAAACTATTTTGTCTTGGTTTTTGCCAACTACGGTAAGTTATTCCTATCATAATTAGATTAAGAGTGATCACTAAAACTAAATTATTATTTAAAAGGTAATCAGTGGTTAATCTAAGAGTAAAAATAGTTATGACTGCTACAGTGCATAAAGTGAAACCCCATAAATTTAATGCTTTTTTATAGCCATTCAAATAATTAATTTGATAATAATTAAAAATATGATAAATAACCCAAAATACAATAGTGATAATTGCTGCTAATAATAACCAATATACCCAAAATTGTTCGGTATAGTTTAATCCATTATTTTCTAAAATAACTACCATCAGTTCTATAACAAAACCAATCGTAATAAATGCCAAACTATCCTTTTTAAAAATTTCTGTCTGTACTACCATTAAAATAGTCGCAATTGCTAATTCAACCCATCCCCATGATGGCAAAGATAAAGCGGGAAGAGGAACAACAGCTAAGATTACGATACTATATAATAATGGTAACTTATGGTTTACAGTGGGAGATTGCCAACTACGATAAGCCACACTCCCCATTAAGATAATGGCAGAAATTAAGGTATTAGTTGCTGAAATATAAACCAAAGAAGAATCAATTAATCTAATTAAAATTATCGAGGATAAAATATAAGCATAACCATCAAAAGTTTGAGCATAGATAAAAGCCAAATCCGATGTATTTTCAATTAAAACGTGACGAATAAACCAAAGAAGGAGTATGATAATTACCCCTGAAAGTATCCATAAAGAGGAAGATAAATCAAGATAATATAAATAGAAGAAAATAGATGTTAATCCTAATCCAACCGTAATAATGACTGAATATAAATGACGTAAGTAGCGAGTATTTATGATCATTAAAATACTTCCCATTATTAACCCTATTAATCGAGTTTCTGGGAAATAAATGGTTAATGCTTGTCCTAAACATATTGTTATGACACTTAATTCAGTTGCTAGTTTTCTCCGAGGTAAATAATAAGTTGCGATCGCTGTAAAAAATAAAGGAACAATTGACCAACTCAACCCCCAAAAAGGTGAATTAAACGGTAACTTAAACCAAAATAAACTATAAGATAACGTGCCTAATAATAATCCAATTGCCCAAGAATTATTATTAATTAGTTTCACCAAAGAATCTTCCGGTAAAGTAATTAAAGATACAAGAATTTCAATAATCATCAATCCCAGGAAAATTAATGCCCAAAGATTAATAGAAAGGTTGGGTAAATAATAATTGATACCAGAAAATAACGTTAACAATAAACTAACGTGAGTGATTAATCCTAATGGTTTAATAAAAAACCGTCGATTATGTTTTAATTTATACCTAGTTTCATAGGACAATATTAAACTAGATAGTATTAAATTAATCGTTCTAATCAGGGGATTTATTAACCCCAAAATTGTTAAAAATATGCCAAATATAAAAACCAACTTACTACTAAAATTATACAGTTTTAGATTATTGTATTTTAGTAAAAAATGTCTGCCTAATACCAGTAACAATAAGTAAGGAAAAAGACCAACACTACTTAAAATGAAAGGATAATCATTGGTATTAGTATAATTAATAATATTAATCCATATCGTTTGAACAATAGACAAACGAACGATTAACCAATTGAGTTGTAACCCAATGAGAAAAATTAAAATAATATCCCGTCGTGAATCGGAAGTTTTTAACCGTTTTCCTAACCAAATTATAGCCAATAAACTAATAGCGATCGCTTGAGCCGGAATGGTAAAAACAGATAATAACCATCCCAACATTAAAGTCGCACTACCCAACCATTTCCAAGGGGTTTTTGGTGGCGATCGCCATCCCATTAACCAGCCACACAAACCAATAGCTAAACCCAATTGAAAAACATTAACTTGAGCAATAAAAATAGCTCTAACTAAAAGAATAATTAACGCATAAATAATAATTGCTTCCGTCAAACTAAAAGGTAAAAATCTTTGATTATTTTTTTGATTATTCTGAGGGGAAGCTAAAGTGATAATTATTGTGATAACCACTCCTAAATAAGTAGCTATGAAGGGAATTCCTGGGAGAGTCCATCCCCAATGTAAATAGGTTAACCCTAAATGATTCACCAAAGACAAAGAATTCCCCACAGATTGGTCATTATCCTTGAAAAAATAAATCGTTAATAAACTTAAAGATAAACTTCCTATCAACATTCCTATTAACCCTAATAAAGTATGCCAAAGAGGAAAACTATCCATGGCCAAAAAATTAATAGGAACTAATAATAAAGTAACAATACGTAATGCTTGAGTGGTTAATCTTAAATTAGTCTGTTTTCCTGTCCACCAACTAGCAACCCCAAACCCTAATGTATATAACCAAAGAATTCCGTATTGCAACACTGCGGGGAATGTTTGCCACCAACTAGCTGCGATCACTCCTGAAGAAACTACCACCATAAACACCCCCAATAACAGTAACCAAATAACACTTAGTTCTGCCATTAAAGACTGAACCATTTGGGTTATGGATGGAGTATGTCGACGTTTTTGACGAACCCTTGGAATCGGAGACTGAGAAACAAATAAAGAGGAGTTTGATGGGGTAGGTTGAGGGGGAATAGATTGAAGTAATCGATGAGGAATTTTACAACTTAACTCTTTCTGAGCAATCTCTTTTACCTGCTGATTATCTAATAATCCTAAGACTAACCAACGATCTAAACCCTGTAAAACCAAGGAATCAGAGGCTTGAATGTTAATTGTTAAATTAAGTTGTGTTTCCCCAGAAAAAGCATTAACGTCTTGTAAAAGTTGTAATTGTTCAATTAAATTACTAATAGACAGGGTTGTTTGAAAATTAACCTGAAACGAATCATTTCCACTAACCAGTCTTGCCAGAACTCCCTGTTCAGAAATTAGCCCTAAATCTAACCAATACTGCCATCCTTCTAATAGTTCAGAAATAGCAGTTTTTCGAGTTAGTTGAATAGAAATTGAGTGATCCCTTGAGGATGACATGAGATACCCCTAAGTACCTGAACAAAAATAAACGTTACGGTTGAGATAAGGGAGAGGGGGAGCAGGGGGAGCAGGGGGAGCAGAGGGAGAAAAAGATTAATTTTGTTTCTCGTCTTCCCACACTCCCCACCCTTCCCACACTCCCCACCCTTCCCACACTTCCCACACTTCCCACACTCCCCACTCTCTAATTATTAGGTACTTTCTTGCTCTTGTGGAGTAACAGTCGGTTCTTTAAAAACAATACGTAACCAAGGAGGGGCTAAAAAAGTAGTGAGGATAACCATCATAATAATTGCTGCTTCTGTAGATTGAGATAAGGCTCCACTGTCTGCTCCCACACCAGCAAACACTAAACCCACTTCTCCTCTAGGAATCATCCCTACACCAATAGCTAGTTTATTGAGATCAGGTTTACCTAAAACGGTGAAACCAGTGACCACTTTACCAATAATAGCCACAACCACTAAAAAGACGGCTAAAATTAAGCCTTCTCGGTTACTGGGAACCGTGGGGTTAAGCACACTCAAATCCGTTTTTGCTCCGACACAGACGAAAAAAATAGGAACAAAAATGTCAGAAATAGGTGCGATTAATTCTTCGAGTTCATGACGTTTTGTGGTTTCTGCTAGGACTAAACCAGCAGCAAAAGACCCAAGAATTCCCTCTAATTGAATGATTTGGGCGATATAAGACAGCACGAAGGCAAAACAGATAGACACCAGTAATAGTTGTCCTCTAGTCTTCATCTCTTCGACTAACTTAACGTATAAAGGACTTAATAAACGACCCAAAAGAATAGTCCCAATGAGAAATACCGCAGCACTGACAATGAGATAAAGGATATTGAAAACTTGAATTTCTCCCGTTTTCACTAAACTAGCTACCACTGCTAAGACAATAATGCCCAAAATATCATCTAACACCGCGGCCCCGATAATAATTTGTCCTTCCGAGGAACTTAAACGTCCTAATTCTGCTAATACTTTAGCCGTAATGCCGATACTGGTAGCAGTTAAAGCAGCGCCGGCAAACACTGCAGGAACGACGGGAATATTAAACAGATAAATTAAACCCACAGTTCCTAGGGCAAACGGTGTCACCACTCCTACCACCGCGACAATGGCCGCTTGGGGGCCGACTCGAATTAATTCCTTTAAGTCAGATTCTAAGCCAATTTCAAATAAGAGAATAATTACCCCTAACTCAGAGAGAACAGAAATCACTTCCCCTTGCGAGGAAAACACTGCTTCTAAGCCTTCTGGGGTGACTTCCGTAGTTAAGTGTAAAAATTGCATCAGAAGGGAGTCTCCCGCGCTAAAACCCCCCTCTGGGAAGACTAATAACCCTAGGGCTGATACCCCAACAGCTACCCCACCGACTAATTCCCCTAACACTGGAGGAAGATTAATACGGAAACAGATTTCACCCCCTAATTTACTGGCAAAATAGATCACCACTAAACTGAGGAGAACACTGGCTAAAACGAGGGAACTATCGGCGGTTTCTCCTTCTGTTGCTGTGGCCAGTAACGGGACAGGCGAATAGAAATAGGTTGCAAACCAGCTTGACGTTAATATATTCATGCAAATCGTTATATCAGCTCTCAACTAAAGCAGAAATGACTTTTATCTACTGTACAGGTTTCTTTCTGATTGGTGATCGGCGATCGCTGATTAATGATTAAATTGTTGAATTGAATTCAAGTCGTTTGAAATTGTTGAAGCAACCAGCGACTAACTTCTGAATGATTACTTTCTCTACTTTTCTGTAAAGCTTGCACTAAAATATCTATCTCCAAGTTCGGTAAAACTTGGGATTGGGTAATTCTTTTACTACCTTGACCTTCGATTTGAAACGCAATAATTTTGACATTTTTAACATCAATAATCCAATATTCTTCTACACCAAAATCTTCGTATAAAAGACGTTTTTCTCCTTTATCATCTGCAAGGGAAGTATTAGCCACTTCAATCACTAAATTTGGCGGTGGATAAATAGTTAAGTCAATCACACCAGTCCCATAAGGAATAACATCAACATTATCACCGATATAAAAAGATAAATCAGGTTGTGCTTCTCTAACTCCTACTTTACGATAACTACAAGCATCATGACCATTTAAAGGAATGCTTTTTATGGCAGCATAGATATGAATAGCATAGGTAATGATGGCGTGATCACTTGCATGATCATGACCTAATGGTGGCATTTCAATTATTGCTCTTTGGTTATAATAATAAAACTTAGCTTTCTCGTAGGTTGAGTCATCCCATAACTGTGAAAATTCATCCCAAGTTAGATTAATCCAACTATCGGTTATTATTTTAGGTTTCGTGGTGATCATGGCAAAACAATGATACTCATATTCATGCTAACCATTTTAGCTTAGAGAAAAAAGTAAATCAAACTATATAAGGTAAATAATACTTGACTATGAGTTCATTAAACGATCCTGATAATCTAGGTAAAATATTAAAATAAAATTAACTATAAAAAATTTTGCTCATAAACTTTTATTATTAGTATTACTATTTTGTTTTTAAGTAAAGATGACAAACAAAGAAAAAGAAGAAGAAATAGTATTTATTAAACTATGTAAAGGGTTAGTAGAAATCTGTGGTCGCATTAATCGAGGTGAACCGACTTATCTTGTTAATGATGATTATCAACCCTTTCCTCAACCTTTACACGAAGCATTTCAACAATTAAGCATCAGATGGATATTACGAGATGGAAAAATGCGCCATGCTTCTATTCTCAATTTAGTTGAAAAAGCGAGACATTCAGTAGAAGCAGTAGAACCCGATTTTTGTGAATTAGTTGACTTTCCTGATGAACCTTTAATTGAAAATCAAACCAAACCTTCTGAAGAATGTGAAGACTATGCGAGTGAGTATAGTTTGAGTTTAGAAATTGATAATAATCAAAGCTATATTCCCCGATTAATGGAAACAATACAAAAAGATGACTTACCTTATCAAACTTATACAATATTTCGTCGTTTTATAGCAGAAAATCCCTTTCCTTCTGAATTTGATATTGCATCTTTGTTGGATAAATATCCTGAAATTGAAGAAGTTAAAGACTTATTAGAGGAAGCTTATCAAGATGCACCCCCACAATCTTATGATATGCCATTATGTAAAAAATGTGGCGGTTATTTAGATTGTGCAGCGAAAGGAATTGAGGGATGTTGTGAACCTTTAGATGAGAAAATATATAAAGCACCTATTCTTGATACTGTTTATTGTTTAATTAGACCTTCTTTAATTGAGTTACGTCTGGAAAAAATAATTAAGGAAATGGGATTAGAAGTTGAATTATGGCCAGAATTAGATAAAGCGGATCTCAAAATCACTTTTCCTAATGGTAAAATTTGGGCAATTGATGCAAAAGATTGGGTAAGTGCGACCAAATTAGCGAGACAATTAAGTGAAGATGGAATTCCTGACATTGGGCAATGTAAATCATTTTTTGTTGTTCCAGATTATCGATTCAAGAAACTGCAAGATAAAGCAATTTTTAAAAGCAAATATCAAGAAAATATCCCTTTGATTTCAGAATCAGACCTTATTAAACGCATCAAAAAGGAATTAAAATGAGAGATTCAAGTAGTTGGCTTAAAAAACTAAGTAAACAGTTTAAAGATTATCTAAAAAGTTATCCTATTCAACGTACTAATTTTATTCGTACTGAATTAATGCTCTATACTTTAAACGCTTATTTTCCTCAACATCCTATACAAAAAGCTCATTTATTAATGCAGGGTTATCGAGAACCAGGAATCAGCGATTATCAATGGCAAATTATTAAACATTTACGTCATTTAGCATCCGAGTTTCGTAGTTCTATAAGTTGGGAAATTGCTCTGAGAAATTATGATGATCTTGCTACAAATAATAATAGTATTTTAGGCTTTGAAATTGATTATGATAATAATAATATTCGTTTAACCAACGATATGTTTACGGAACGTTATCAGATTTATGAAAATGCTTTAAATAGCAGACTTAAGTTTGATATAAAAAAATATAATCCTGCACCAAAAGCAGACTATCAATTTAAGATTAATTCAGAGGAAATGAGATTAATTAAAATTGAGGAAGAAATTGCTAGTATAGGGACACAATATAGAAATAATATTCCGAGCATTAATTTAAGTAGGAATCGTGAAGCGATTAGAATAAGTCTTAAAGAATTGGTTGAAAAAGGACGAAAATTAGAACCGATTTTAGGTTATGATGCAGGAAAAATTATTGAAAAGTGTCTAGTCATACTTTAAAAGAAAATGTTACTATTTTAGAATATTTAGCCTTAACTACTGATTTATTTATAGTAGATGAAGTGGATCTTGCTCAACCGAAATTAGATGAATTGTTTTATCCTATTGTTACCTTAGAATCCTTTAATGAAATTCAAGATACTTGGATAAGAGAAGAATCTTATCAGCACGTTAATAGTTTTTTACAAGGTGCAATGGTTGTCCCAAATAGATATCGTGATTCTTGTTTAGAACAATCAGAAGAATGGCGACATTTGGCCAATAAAGCATTTTCTTCATTGATGTATTCTCTAAGAGATATTGCTACTATTTATAAAGAGAAAAACCCGACTCAAGAAATTGAAAACTTACTAAAAGAATGTTCCACAGAAGGAAGATTATTTGCTGCTTGGTCTTTATTTGATAGTTTAGCTGAACATCTATCAGGAAAAATTAAAATACGTTTAGAAGAAAAAATACGCAAACCAACCGCTAATAAATATGAAAAAAGTTATCAAAGATATCGTGAAATATTTAAACGAATACAAGATAATATCACTAAACCAAGTTTAACAGAATTACAGCCAAAAGATAAGAAAATCGTTAATCAATTGTCCTCCATAGCAGCAATTTTATTAAATACACCATCTTCTAAAGTTCCCCCTCTTAAATGTGTTGAATTTATCAAAGAAACGAAATGGGATACAGAATTAAATAAATTAGAATCCGATGTAGAAAAATTTATTAATAATTTAGCAACCTTATTACAATTGTCCATTTATGCTGCTCAAGGGTTAGGAGCATTAGGTAAACACATTTCTGCTAGAAGATCATCTAATAGTGAACTTCAATCTAATTTACCCTTAATTCCACCAGTAGATTTTGAAAAGTTGTTACCTGCGTCTCCTGTAGGTGCAGTGACTAGCGCACAATATCAAAATGGAGACTTAAAAATACATAGAGGTATTTGTATTGGGCGATCGCTTTTAAGTCAATGGCAAGAAATTTTTACAGTTGATGGGTTAACCCCCTCTCATTTATTAGTAACTTCTGCTACCAGTTACTCAGGAGAAGGTAAACAATCTTATGCTTTTCATGTTCAACAAAAACCCAGTTTATTAATCGAACCACCACAAGAAAAAATTGACAAAGTAACGGAACAAAGTGAATTTTTCTTTTGTCCCGTAGTAGATAAAAATAACGTTCCTGTAAGGATATCTGGTTCTTATGGAGAGCAACGTCACGACAATATAAAAAAGATGGTATCTGGTTTATGTCGTTCCTTTACCCAAGGAGATCCTTTAATTGATCGATTTCAAAACTATTTAAAAGACAAAATAGGAGAAGACCGAAAAAATCTTTTATTAATTACCAATAGTTACGCCGAAGCTAAAACCTTCTACAATTGTCTAAAATCATCCTATCAAGAAAGAGCGTCTTTTGTGGTACGAGATGGAGACAGTGATTTATGGACATCAACCATACAAAATACTAATGTTCCTCGTTCTAAAATGACAGAATTCCCCAGTCAAGGAAAAGAACTATTAATTGCCCCTATTGGTGCCATTTCTCGCGCGGTGAACCTCATGCACCCCGATAATAAAGAAGAGCCTTATTTTGGTGGTATGGTAATATTAGTGAGACAACATCCCCGTCCCGATGATAATCAAATTGTGATCAGCGCAGTTAATAAAAATGCGGTTGATAATATAGGTTCTAAACCTGTCGCTACCATTCAAAGAGACGCAAGAAACACAAGAGATGTCTTCTTAGCTGTACCACAAATTTTCTCTAACCTACCAGACGAAATACAAGGGGTTGCTATGAAAAATCCCCTGGTTTGGACGTTAGCGGTCAATTTAACCCAATTAATTGGTCGTAGCACCCGTGGAGGACGCAATACGGTAGTTTGGTTTACGGATGCTGCATTTATGCCAAAAACAGCAGAAGGGAAACGGGACAGTGATACAGCGCAAACGTCTCTTTTATTAGCGGTTCGTGAGCTTTTGGGGAATGCTATTCAAGAAGGGGGTTCATCCGGTCGTTTAATTGAAACGTTATACGGGCCTGTTTATCATCCTTTGACTTGTTTAACTCATTTTATCAACGAAGTGGATTTGTAAAGTAAAAAATGTCCACTCTACATCATTTATCTATCTAGCAATTATTTTCAAATTATGGCACCAAGATACAACTATTTTCAACCGATTTATTTTGAATATGATGAAGCATTGATTAAAGATGTTACGGGTTATGTTATGGCATTTCATAACAAAGAACAATTCGATCTACATTATGGGACAAGGGAACAAAAAGCTCCAACTGATTCTTTATTAGATACGTTACGTTTATTGTTACCTCAAATTAGAGTAATTAATAATCTCACAATATTTAATAAGATTACTAAAGAGTATGAACCTAACCCCGTAGCTTTTTTAGCTGATGAAAAGATAAATGAAGAAACTTTATCCTGGATATTTAGAAAATGGGTTGAAGTTTGGTATCCAGAATCAAGTCATGAAAAGGTAAAAAAATTATGTACTCCCGAACAATTTCAATGGAACAAAGCAACCCCAGAACAATTAAAATGGTGGTCACCAGGATGGAGAGTTGCGAAGTTATTGAGTGAACAGGAATATGAATTAGGAGACAATAAATTTAAGTTATTATTTAGTCCTAGTAGAAAAGGTAATACAGTTGAGTTAGTGTCTTGGCCACCTTTGACAGATACTAAAGGATATGGTCATAAAGCTTCTATTGGGGTTGTTATATCTACCCAAAGCGATCTAGATCATAAAAGAATCAATATTCATTTGAAGATGAAACGTTGGGTTGTAAAAAGAGGAGATAAAGATGAAATCGGTTTACAAAAGAAGACAACTCATTGCTATATTCGTAAGCTGCAACCTTGGTCAAGGGAATTTAATCTTTTTGAACCTAATGCGTTTACAGTTTTAGAAGCTAAAAACTTTAAAAATGAAGAAACACAACAATTTGAGCGTCAGTGGAAAGATACAAAAATACTGGCAATATTAGATAAATTAGGGGTTAAAATTCATGATATTGAAGATGTACTAAAAAAACCTTCAAAGTATTTTGAAAGTGATAATCTAGATATTTTAATTCCTGCTAGAGCATCGCAAAAAGTGGGGTTTGGAACGGGTTTTCCTATTTCTGATACAAGGAAATTACTAAAACAAATTACTAGCTTTTTACCAAAGAGTATAACTTTAACTAAACCTTGGAGAAAAATATCTGAAATTAAAGATGATAATAATACTAAACAGCAGTTTAAACAAGCTTCAGAATTAACTAAACAAAAATTTCTTGAACAACCTAAAATCCAAAAACCTTCTAAAAATCAATTACCTAAACTCACGGAAGTTTTAAAAGAGTTCTTAAAGCAAAGAGCGAATATTATAACAGTTTATGTTTGTACTTCGAGTAATTCTAAAACAAAAGATGCTATTAAAGAAGTTGCTGATCATTATTTTGGAGATAGTTTAAATTTAAAATTTATTCCTTGGGATAATATAGCTAATCCTATTACTTTTACACAATCTAATCGAAAAAACTCCCCAAATAGAAAAATTCCTGAGTTAAAACATATTAAAGAATTTGGTGATAAATATAAACAAGATCATCCGACACCAATTATAGTTGAAATATTTTCCCAAGATCATCCTTCATATAAAGGTAATGCTGATCCAAAATCTTACATTAAATCAATGTTACCCAAATATAATTTAATCCCTCAGTGTATTGTTTTGTCAGAAAATAATGTTTTAAATCGAGCTTTTTCGGCACTTTTAGATGCCATAATGCCTTTTGATCAAAAGTATCCGTTATCTACTTCTGAAGATAATAATGTTTATGCAGGATTTTATGTTATTTCTCGCAATAAAGCAACCTCTAATGATCCCTTTTATGAACCTGTGTTAGTAGTTATTTATCAGAATGAGATAAAGGTTTTATTACTAGAAAATGAAGAAATAAAATGGTTTTCATTTCCTGATGCTGTTTGTTATTTATCCAATAAAAAGAAAAATAGAAAAAAGCAAGATGAAAGTATTGTTAAAAAAATACTAGATCAACTTAGTCTTAATTATTCAAATGCTGATAACATTTACCTCTATGCTCATACACAAAAATCGAGGCAATATTGGCCATGGTTAAAAGAAAAAGATTTTGATCCTAGTAAGTCACCGACTAATAAAATTACTATTATTCGTATTCGAGATTTAGAGGATAATGAAGTTGCATCAGGATATGGGCTACCCATAGCAAACGAAGATTTTTCTGAAAACTTTGATCCAGAAATAGCTTCTTATGCAAATGGAATTTTTATGCCACTCAATTCTAAACCGGGTGAAATACCATTTATAAGATCAACATTGCATCAAACTGTATTAAGTATTGCTCAAAAACCAGAGACACTTAAGACACAACCAAAAAATAAAAGTAGAGTTGAACCTTGGACATCACAAGGATATGAAAAAGAAGAAAACGCAAAAGGAGAAAAAGTTGATAAATTAGATACTGAGACTGGAAAACGCATTAAAACCACTGTTAATCGCGATCCAGATCCATACAAAGATTGGAAAATGCCTCAACCTCGCGCTCATAATATATTAGCAACACCATCCCCAAAAAACTTCATCATACATCACAAAATTGCTCATGAGTTGCGATCGCTTCATTGGTGGAGTGCAGATGAATGTAAATATCCTGTCCCTCTATCTTTAGCTGAAAAGCTTAAAGAATGGTGTTTCAGTGACTCAGTTGAGTGAAAAAAGGGTCAAGATAGTAACATCTACCTCAACCCTCAAATAATATCAAAATATCTCTACTTTTTAGGTAAAATCACTTGATCAATAACGTGAATTACTCCGTTACTGGTCATGATATCAGCCTTAACCACAGTTGCATCATTAACCATAACAGAGTCACCTACTTGAACTTTAATCTTGCTACCTTCAACGGTTTTAACCTTACCTTCTTCAAGATCGGTAGATTTAACCACACCAGGAACAACATGATAGGTTAAAATAGCCACTAATTTGTCCTTATTTTCGGGCTTGAGTAAGTCTTTAAGGGTATCTTCTCCTAACGCAGCAAACGCTTCATCGGTGGGGGCAAACACAGTAAACTTACCTTCACCGGACAAGGTTTCGACTAAACCAGCAGCTTTTACTGCTGCTACTAAGGTATCAAACCCTTCAGCGGCCACAGCAGTTTCAACCAGGTTCATTTCAGCTTTGTCCGCCATTGCTTCGGTTTCAGGCTGAGACATTTCTCCCTTCATTTTGTCAGCAACCGCAGGACTAACCGCGAAACCAAGAGCCAATAGTACCCCTACTAAGGTAGAAAAAGATTTTAGTCCAGTCATTTGTTTAATCATAGTTTTCTTTATGTAATGTTAAGCATTGTAACAATTCTAACTTAAATTTACAAAAGAAAAGTTAAGATTTTGATAAACTGGGAACTTTTATGTTAGCAAGAAGGATAAAAATTTGAAGACTGGGAGAGGGAGATATTCCGAGTGATCTATATATTTTCACCCTCTCACATCCTATTCAAGACTCAGAAGCGGTAACTGTCTCATTTTCCCTTTTTACCCGACGTATAGGTAAATTAGCAATTAAAGCAGTCATCCGTTGATCGCTTTCTAGGGAAAATTCCATTTCTTCGGGGTCAATATCCACGTAACGGTTAACCACTGCTAAAATTTCAGCCCGCATCGCTTCGAGCATTTCGGGGTTCAGTCCAGCGCGATCGTGAGCTAAGATAAACTTAAGACGGTGTTTCGCTTCATCACCGCTTTTGGCTTGACTTTTCCAGGGGAATATTTTTTCAAGGAGATCGAGAATCATGGGTTTAGGGTAGAAATAAGTTTACTTTTTGAAAATGCTGAGAAGACGAGTGAGAAGGTTATCATCGGCTGCCATAAAATCGAGAAAAGGAATATCTTTCCCATTTAAACGTTGGGCAATATTGGTAAAGGCTAAACCAGGAAGGGACGGGGTTTCTTCCAAGACTAAAGGTTCTCCTTTATTAGTCGAAATAATAATGCGTTCATCATCAGGAACAATACCCAACAAAGGAACCACCAATAAATCCAAAATATCCTCTACCCCAATCATCTGATTAAGTTGGATCATTTTGGGTTTAATGCGATTAACAATGAGATGAATCTTTTTAATATCTTCGCTTTCTAGCAAACCAACAACCCTATCAGCATCCCTTACTGCTGCCATTTCAGGGGTAGTAACAATAATCGCTTCTTGGGCGGGACAAATAGCATTACGAAAGCCCATTTCAATACCAGCAGGACTATCAATAAAAATAAAATCAAACTGTTTGTCTAAATCAGCTACTAATTTCTTCATGTCATCAGGACTGATGGCCTCTTTAGTGCGATTTTGAGCCGCCGGTAATAACATTAAATTGGGTTGACGTTTATCTTTAACTAATGCCTTCTCAATAGGACATTCCCCTGATAAAACATCAATGGCTGTATAAACCACCCGTTGTTCAAGTCCTAAGAGTAAATCTAAATTTCTTAAACCAAAATCCGCATCCACTAAGACAATTTTATACCCTAAATGGGCAATGGCCGATCCCAAATTAGCGGTGATAGTAGTTTTGCCTACGCCCCCTTTTCCAGAGGTGATTACAATAACACGACTCATAATGTAAAGCTCAATTATCCAATAGTCTTGAATTAATTATTATGCAGGATTAGGGGTGTTTTTTTGAGTCCATCCCTTATCTTTGACAGTAAATGTGTGGGTTTTATTAAAATTAAGGGCTGACTTAAGGCGTATCCCTTCGGTGGTTAAATAGGCCACTTCTGGTTCAAAGACCTCTGGACTGTCCCCTGGTGGTCGCGCTACGGCTTCACCAATACGTAACTGGGTCGGCTGCATTCGCAAAGCCATGATACAACATTCCGGGTTGCCTTTTGCCCCTGCGTGAGCAATTCCTCGTAAATGTCCCCATACAATAATATCCCCATCAGCGATCACTTCTCCCCCTGGATTGACATCTCCTTGAATAATAATGGTTCCAGGGTGACGGATGGCAACCCCTGACCGAACCGTGGTTTTGAGATATAAGGGTTCAGTTAGACTGGTAGGTGCGGCCATGTCTTTGGGGAAAAGTTCCTGTTTGGGGGTTTCTTGTTCAACGGAATAACCGGCAGTCGCTGCAGTAATGGCAGTTTGACGACGACTGGTAAAAACACGGGTTAATTTTAATTCTGCTGCGTCTAACGCTTCCCCAATATTGTGAAACTGCCGACTATCCAATAAACGGTTTTCCACCAATAAATGAACAGGCGTTCCTGGTGTCCAAGTTCCTTTATGATGGTTTAAACAGTATTTTAAGTCTTGTAACAACTCGATCCAGTCTTTGTTTCCCTCTTTGGGTTCAGTATCTGGCAAGATTAATAATAGTTTTTTCCCTGCCCTTTTTAGGTGAACTTGGGAATAAGGTTTAGAGGTATTGGTATTAGCATTGGATAAGGGTGTGGTTAACTCACGATTCATAGACTCAAACCTCTGCGACGTTGTCCCAACATCGAATCACAGATTACGATTAGGGCTTCTCTGCCTGATGATAGTGCATTTCCATATAATAGCTTAGAAAAATTTTAAAAGTAACTTTGAAGGTGATTGTCTAAGAATATGTTCATTAATATACCTGATCTCTCAGTTGAAACATTTAAGGAACTTGTTATAATATTAAGAAATGTTAATGCTGCACTCATCAACATACCCTAAAGCTTTATCGCTTTAGTCTCCTAAAATACTCATTTTTAGGGACTTAAGTCATACTGCTCATAAATACTTTGTGAACAATACGCTACAAAACTTGATTGAGTTTTGTAAATTCTTTAATATTTCAATCTCTTGTCATCATGAATACATCCATACTTAGTTTAGTTTTCAAACCCAACGTTAACCCTAACTTTGCTTCCCAAACCGCCTGGGCTATTTTTCGAGCGGTTGTCGGCATAATGATGATCCATAATGGACTCGATAAATTAGGTAATATCGAAAGCTTTGCAGAAGCTTATGTGTCTTATATTGGACTGCCTTTTCCCATTTTCTTTAGTTATATAGCTGCTTTCACGGAATTAATTGGTGCGCCTTTAGTTGCTCTGGGTTTATTTACTCGTCCGGCTGCTTTAGGATTATTGTCTACCATGATCGTTGCCATGTATCACCACATTTTAGTAGCAGGGTTAAGTATTCCTTATCTTGAATTGTCTGCTATCTACGCTGTTTGTTTTCTCTTCTTTTTGGTCAATGGTGCCGGTTTATTTTCCACCGATGCTTTAATTTTGAACTGGTTAGATAGCCAAGCTTTAACCCAAAAAGCGAAGCAAATCATGTTACTGGAAAAATCTTATCAAGCTTCTCAGATTAATAAAGAACAACAACTTCGATAGGGTTTAATCTTTGCTTTATGCTTAAAGTCCGCTTAAAAGCGGACTTTTTTTGTTGTATATAACAACCTCTTAAGGCTATACTTTTCAAGGTTGAAATCATTTATCTAATCAACTATCAACCATTAAGTTTCTTCTGTTTCTAAACCAAAGACACGATTAAAGGCTTTTTCGACTTTATAGCCTGAATCAATAGTTTCTAGAGGATCTTTACGAAGTCGATGTCGTAAACATAACACCATCGTCCGTCGTATATCATCGACTGTTACCTCTGTACGTCCCTCAAACGAGGCTAAAGCCTTCGATGCACGGTTAGTAACAATATCACCCCGTAGTCCATCCACATCTAATTCTGAACACACTTCGGAGATTTTGACTCGTAAATCATAGTCAATGTTTACCGATGGTAGAAGATTTTGTGCTTCAACTAAACTATTTTGTAACTCATCTTGTTGTTGTTGATAAGTTTCACAGAATTTTTGAGGATCTCGATCAAATTCTGATCGTTGTTCTACAATTTGCACTCGTAGATTAGGTTCTTTGACTGTATGGATCTCCGCGTGCATTCCAAACCGATCAAGCAACTGAGGGCGTAATTCTCCTTCTTCTGGGTTTCCGGAACCCACTAAAACAAATCTAGCTGGGTGACGGATAGAAATCCCCTCTCTTTCTACTGTATTCCAACCACTGGCCGCAGAGTCTAACAATACGTCCACCAAGTGATCATCAAGAAGGTTAACTTCATCTACATACAATATCCCTCGGTTTGCTTTTGCTAATAACCCAGGTTCAAAGGCTTTTACCCCTTCTGATAACGCTTTTTCAATATCAATAGTGCCACAGACTCTATCTTCTGTCGCTCCAAGGGGTAAGTCAACCATGATCACTTTTTTATGAGCAACGGGTAATGATCCTTGTTCTTCCAATGTTTGACGGACATTATCACTCATTAAATCTGGGTCAGCAGGATGAGAGTTAAAGGGATCATTTTCTACCACTTCAATTTCAGGCAATAAGTCAGCTAAAGCGCGGATGGTGGTCGATTTTCCTGTACCGCGATCACCCATAATCATCACACCACCAATTTTTGGGTCAATGACATTGAGGAGTAAAGCTAATTTCATCTCTTCTTGGCCAACAATGGCTGTAAAGGGAAACACAACACGATGGGTTTTTGGGGGTGCTTGTAAAGTTGCAGTCATCTAGGTTATTTCGGTTTGTTCTCAGTCTAATTTTGCTATGCGATCGCTTACTTGGTCAATCTTTCTCATTGTGCCATAGCAGACAAACTTTATTTCTTTAGCTATTAGTTAATTATGTCTGTTGACCTTTTAACAAAACTCATTAAAATTCGGGGAGGGGTAAAGCAAAACTTATCTAAACTAGCGATCGCCTCCTCTATCTGGCTCTCCCGACAGTGTGGGGTAAAAAGTATAATAGACTACATACCTAAAATGGTGGGTTAGGTTGCAGACCATAAGTTATTGTGTTTTCATAAAAATCAACCCTGCGCC